>Ga0164242_10000489_pt1 | contig 47575 bp, 44 predicted proteins | sample OricomgcompostMG_FD_108783 | JGI IMG/M metagenome (GOLD analysis project Ga0164242, IMG submission 108783) | Miracle-Growth compost microbial communities from Emeryville, California, USA - Original compost - Miracle growth compost (MG) ... | reverse complement strand
CCGCTCGTCGTGCTCGGTGTGATCGTGGGTCTGATCGCGATGACCTACACGAGCTGGTTCTCGCCCCACAACTTCAACACCGGTGTCTCCGGCACCGCGTCGCTGTTCAAGGGCCACGGTCTCGCGCCGCTCTCGATGAACTATCTGCAGTGGCTCGGGTGGGTGCTGTTCGCCGCCACCGCCGTGCTGGGCCTGGCCGCATCGTGGCTGCACAACCGTGCGCTCGGCTGGGCGGGTGCGGTGCTCGGCGTGGTCTCCGTCATCCTGACGCTCGTCACGATGTACCAGTTCAGCAAGCGCGGCGCCGAACTAGGCGCGGACGCCGCCGCCGGCCCCTGGCAGAACCTCGGCGTCGGCGGGTGGGTGCAGTGCATCGCGCTGACGGCGCTGGCCGGCGGCGGGCTACTGGTGGCACTCGCGCGGGTGCGCAGACGGGGCGACGTCGTCTCGTCCGAGGCGGATGTCGCCCCGTCGACCACGCGCAACCTGGCGATGCTGGGCATCGCGCTGGCGCTGTTCTTCCCGCCGACTATGACGGACTTCTGGCAGAAGGTCCTGGTCTCCGAGATCGGTGTGTACGTGCTGCTCGCCGTCGGCCTCAACGTGGTCGTCGGGTGGGCCGGTCTGCTCGACCTCGGTTTCATCGCGTTCTACGCCATCGGGTCGTACACGACGGCGTACCTGACCGGCTCGCTGCCGCACAAGCCGCCGTCGTGGCTGCACCTGAGCCCGCTGTGGGCCATCCCGTTCGCCATCGTGATCTGCCTGATCGCCGGGCTCCTGCTCGGGGCACCGACCCTGCGATTGCGCGGCGACTACTTGGCGATCGTCACACTCGGCTTCGGTGAGATCATCCGGATCACCGCGATCAACAATCCGGGCAACATCACGAACAGCACCCGGGGGCCGAGTCCGGCCGTGCCGCACCCGGTCATCCGTATCGGCCCCATCCACTGGACTTGGGGCTTGGACAACCTGCAGTACTGGTACCTGCTGCTCGTGATCATCGTGATCGTCGTGCTGTTGTTCCACCGGCTGGAGGGCTCGCGCCTGGGCCGGGCCTGGGCGGCGGTGCGCGAGGACGAGGTCGCCGCGCAGGCGACGGGCATCAACACGACCAAAGTCAAGCTGCTTGCGTTCGCGATCGGCGCCTCGACCTCCGGCGTGGCCGGTGTCTTCTTCGCCAGCCAGGTGGGCTTCTTCACCCCCGACAACTTCCTGTTGAACAACTCGATCCTGGTGGTCGCCTACGTCGTCTTCGGCGGCATGGGCTCGCTGCCCGGCGCGATGGCGGGCGCGGCGGTGCTCACGTGGCTGCCCGAGTTCCTGAAGGACCAGGTGCCCGCCAACGACCGGCAGATGTGGATCGGCGTCGTCGTGCTGCTGATGATGATCTTCCGTCCCGCCGGGCTCATCCCCGCGAAGCGGCGCCGGGCGGAGTTGCACGGTCTGGACGGCGGGCAGTCCAGCGAGGTCCGCGCCGTGCCGGCGGGGGAGGGACTGTGATCGCCCCCGCGACGGCGGCCGACGTCGTCTACGAGGTCGAGAACGTCACGCTGCGCTTCGGCGGCGTGGTCAGCCTGAACGATGTCTCGCTGACGTTCTACCGCGGCGAGATTCTCGCCGTGATCGGACCCAACGGTGCCGGCAAGACGTCCCTGTTCAATTCGCTGACCGGCGTCTACCGGCCGCAGGAGGGCAGCATCCGGGTCGCCGGGCGAGCGGGGGACAGCCTGCAGAGCGTGCTCGGCAAGAAGACCCACGTGATCAACCGCATGGGGGTGGCGCGCACCTTCCAGAACATCCGGCTGTTCCCTGCACTGACCGCACTCGAGAACGTGAAGATCGGAATCGAGACGCGCCAGAAGGCCGGCCCGGTCGCGGCGATGCTCGGCATGCCCTGGCAACGCCGCGAGGAGCGCTCGAGCACCGAAGGGGCGCTGGCCCTGCTGCGTGAGGTCGGTCTGGCTCGCCGCGCGAACGACCTCGCAGGCTCGCTGGCGTACGGCGAGCAGCGCCGCCTGGAGATCGCCCGCGCGCTGGGCACCAACCCGGGAGTGCTGCTGCTCGACGAGCCCGCCGCCGGCACGAACCCGTCCGAGAAGCGTGAACTGGCCGAGCTGATCAGACGGATCAAGGTCGAGCGCAACGTCAGCGTGCTGCTGATCGAGCACGACATGAAGCTGGTCATGTCGGTGGCAGACCGCATCGCGGTGCTCAACTTCGGCCAGAAGATCGCCGAGGGAACCCCGGCGGAGATCCAGCGCGACCCGGTCGTGGTTGCGGCCTACCTTGGCACCTCGGCGGAAGACGCGCAGGGCCCGGCGCAGCGCCAGCCCGAGGTCAATCGCATAGACACCCAGACACACGAAGGACCCTCGGAGGACAGCGGCGATGAGTGAAAGCACGACCCCGCTGTTGCAGGTGGACGACATCGAGGTCCGGTACGGGGCGATACGCGCGTTGAAGGGCGTCTCGTTCGACGTGTTCGAGGGCGAGATCGTCGCCCTACTCGGTGCCAACGGCGCGGGCAAGACCACGACCCAGAAGACGATCTCGGGCATGCTCCGGCCCTCGCTCGGCGCCGTCACCTTCGACGGCACGCGCATCGACGGTATCCCGGCACACGATCTGATCCGGCTGGGCATCTGCCACGTCCCCGAGGGGCGTCGGGTCTTCCCGCGCATGTCGGTACACGAGAACTTGGAGATGGGCGCATTCCGGTTCAAGAAGCCCGACGAGGAGGTGCTGGCGCGCGTCTTCGGCATGTTCCCGCGGCTCAAGGAGCGGCGGACCCAAACCGCCGGGACCCTCTCCGGCGGCGAGCAGCAGATGCTCGCAATCGGGCGCGCGCTGATGGGCAAGCCCCGGCTGCTGCTGCTGGACGAGCCGTCCATGGGTCTGGCGCCGCTGGTCGTGGCCCAGATATTCGAGATCATCCGACAGATCAACGACGAGGGTGTCACGGTCCTGCTGGTCGAGCAGAACGCCGCGCAGGCGCTGGGTCTGGCCCACCGTGGCTACGTGCTCGAGACCGGTGAGATCGTCCTGTCCGGCACCGGACAGGAACTGCTGGCCGACGACCGCATCCGGGCGGCGTACCTCGGTGAGGAGATCGCCGCCTCGTGAACCGTTGATCTTCGGTCCGCGGGGGCTTCCGCGTCGCCGGGCTAAGCCCCTAAGGTGACCTCAGGTCCGACTCACGCGGGGGAGTGGCGGTGTCACGAACGAACGTCCGGGTACGTCCTGCCGAACTCGCCGACGCATCCGACCTCGCTCGACTGGCTCGCCAACTCGACCTCTCCACCGGAACATCCAGCGCCCGTAGCCTGTCGGACGATGGCGCTGAGCCGCTGACCAGGCGCTTCGCGGAAGTCATCGCAGCAGGGCAGTGCGTGCTGCTCGTCGCGGTGGACGAGGGCGGAATAGTCGGGTTGCTGGTGGCCCGCCCGTACGAACTCGGCACGATCGAATCGACGCCCACCCTGCACGTCAGCCATCTGATCGTCGAACCGAAGCTGCGCCGTCGCGGTGTCGGCCGGACGCTGCTGGTGGCGGCAGTCCACGTCGCCGAGGCGCGCGGCTACGACCGGATCCTCGCCACCGCGGGGTCCGGCTCGCGCGAGGCCAACCGCTACCTGGCCCGGTTGGGCTTCGCACCGCTGGTCGTCGCCCGGCTGGCGTCCACGACCACCTTGCGCCGCTCGCTCGGCCTCGCCGAGCCACAACAGCACCTCGCCGTGCTGCGTCGCGCCCCGTTGCGGCGCCGCCCCCTCAGTGGCCGGTCGACCCCGCCTCGCTTCATCCGCGGCGCGTGAGTCGTCCTCGAAGCGCGGTGCTCGCCACCGTCCCGGTAGTCCGAGGGCGTCTCTAGACTCGGGGCGTGCCGGACACTGCGACGACCCAGCCCACCCTGTTGCTGCTTGACGGTCACTCGCTGGCGTACCGCGCGTTCTACGCGCTACGCGAGGTCGCGATGTCGACCACCACAGGACAGCCGACGAATGCGGTGTTCGGCTTCACCTCGATGTTGATCAACCTGCTGCGTGACGAGCAGCCGACCCACGTTGGCGTGACCTTCGACGTCAGCCGCAAGACCTTCCGCAGCGAGACGTACGCCGAGTACAAGGCGACCCGGTCGGCCACACCGGACGACTTCAAGGGCCAGGTCGAGCTGATCCGCGAGGTGCTGGCGGCGCTGCGCATCCCGGCGCTGTCGGTCGACGGGTACGAGGCGGACGACCTGATCGCGACGCTGACCACGCAGGCCGCCACGGACGGCATGAACGTGCTGATCTGCACCGGCGACCGTGACGCGCTGCAGCTGGTCGGCGACCGGGTGACGGTGCTCTATCCGAAGCGCGGCGTCAGTGAGCTCACGCGGTTCACGCCGGAGCAGGTTCAGGCCAAGTACGGACTGTCCGCGGCCCAGTACCCCGACTTCGCCGCGTTGCGGGGCGACCCGTCCGACAACCTGCCGGGTATCCCCGGCGTCGGCGAGAAGACCGCCACCAAGTGGATCCTCGAATACGGCTCACTCGACGGGCTAGTCGAGAACGTGGACAAGGTGGCCGGCAAGGCCGGCGTGGCGCTGCGTGAGAACCTCGCGAACGTGCTGCGCAACCGGCAGCTGACCGAGCTCGTACGCAACGTCCCGCTCGAGGCCACCGTCGCCGACCTCGAACGCCAGCAGTGGGACCGCGAGCAGGTGCACAAGCTCTTCGACGACCTGCAGTTCAACGTGCTGCGCGAACGCCTGTTCGCCACTGCCGGCGTCGACGAGCCCGAGGCCGAGGAAGGCTTCGATGTCGTCGTCACCCGCCTCGGTCCGGGCGAGGTGGCCGCGTGGCTCGACGAGCACGGACGTGTCGGCCGCGTCGGCCTCGCCTTCCGTGGCTCGTGGGGCCGCGGCACGGGGACGCTCACCGGCCTCGCGCTGGCCGCACCGACCGCCGTCGCGTATGTCGACCCGGTGACCCTGACCCCCGAGGACGAGTCGACGCTCGCGGCGTGGCTCGCCGATCCGGCTGCGCCCAAGGCCGTGCACGACGTGAAGGGCCCGCTGCTCGCGCTGCGGCAACAGCGGTGGGTGTTGAACGGTGTCACGTCGGACACCCAACTTGCCGGATACCTGCTACGCCCCGACCAGCGCAGTTTCGACCTGGCCGACCTGGCGCTGCGCTATCTCAAGCGCGAGCTGCGCAGCAACGTCGAGAACTCCGGGCAGCTGTCCCTGCTCGGTGGCGAGGACGAGGCCGATGGGGCGATCGCCGAGGTCGAGGGGCTGAACGCCACCGCGGTGCGTGACCTGGCCGCCGCCTTCGACATCGAACTCGACGCGACCGGCCAGCTCGGCCTGCTCGCCGACCTCGAGCTGCCGCTGACCTACGTGCTCGCCGACATGGAGGCCGCCGGCATCGCCGTCGACACCGACGTCCTGCTGGACCTGCAGTCCGAGCTGGCCGCGCACGTGAAGCAGGTCGAGCAGGATGCCCACGACGTGGTGGGCCGTCAGTTCAACCTCGGTTCTCCGAAACAGTTGCAGGAGATCCTCTTCGACCAGTTCACCCTGCCGAAGACCAAGAAGATCAAGACTGGCTACACCACGGACGCCGACTCCCTCGCCGATCTCTATGCCAAGACCGAGCACCCGATCCTGGAACTGCTGCTGCGGCACCGCGAGGTCGCGCGCCTGAAGACGGTCGTGGACGGGCTGCTGCCGCTCGTCGACGACTCACCCGTCCGGGGCCGCATCCACACCACCTTCAACCAGACGATCGCCGCGACGGGCCGGCTGAGTTCGACCGACCCGAACCTGCAGAACATCCCGGTACGCACCGCTGAGGGCCGGCGCATCCGTGAGGCGTTCACGGTGGGCGAGGGCTACGAGTCGCTGATGACTGCCGACTACAGCCAGATCGAGATGCGGATCATGGCCCACCTCTCGCGCGACGAGGGCCTGATCGAGGCGTTCACCACCGGTGAGGACCTGCACACCTTCGTCGCCTCGCGTGCCTTCGACCTGCCGGTCGACCAGATCGACGCCGAACTGCGGCGCCGGGTCAAGGCGATGTCGTACGGGCTGGCATACGGTCTGTCCGCGTTCGGACTGGCCAAGCAGCTCAAGATCAGCCCGGCCGAGGCGCAGGGGCAGATGGAGGCCTACTTCACCCGCTTCGGCGGCGTGCGCGACTACCTGCGCTCGGTGGTCGAGGACGCCAGGCAGACCGGCTTCACCGAGACGATCATGGGCCGGCGCCGCTACCTGGCCAACCTGAACAGCGACAACCGCAACCTGCGTGAGATGGCCGAACGTGCCGCCTTGAACGCACCGATCCAGGGCAGTGCGGCCGACATCATCAAGGTCGCGATGCTCGGCGTGGAACGCGCCCTGATTGAGGCCGGCCTGCGGTCCCGGCTGCTGCTGCAGGTGCACGACGAACTCGTCCTCGAGATCGCCGAGGGGGAGTGCGAGCAGGTGGAGGCGCTGGTCCGCGAGCAGATGGGCGGGGCGTACCGACTCGACGTACCGCTTGACGTCTCGGTCGGGATCGGACGCACCTGGAACGACGCGGCGCACTAGCGAGCCCCTGCCTCGGCGACGTGCCGCATCAGTGCTCCGCGCGTTCGCCCCGACCGGCGAGCCTCGTTACCGGCGAGTAGGTCATCGGTACCATCGCCGTCACGTTTGCCGTTGACGGAAGGCCCCCGAATGTCCTGGACGAAGTCGAAGATCGCGATCGCTGTCCTCGGCCTGGTGCTGGTGATCGGCGCGATCCTCGTCAGGTGGGTCGCCGCCCCGGCGCTCGTCAAGATCCCCACGGATCTGAAGAAGACGACCACGATCGCCACCGGCACCGGCCAGTATCTGAACACCTCGACCGGCCAGCACCAGGACGGCGCGTTCACCGCGACCCGCATCGTGACCGGTGACAAGAGCGCGGGGACCAGCAACGTCGCGGTCTGGGACGTGACCCTCTGCCTGGTCGACAGCAAGCTCGCCAAGCCGGACGCCCTCGGCTGTGTCCAGCAGGGCAAGCCCGGCTACCTCGACGAGAAGCACACCGACCGGATCGCGATCGACCGCACGAGCGCCGAGGCGATCAACGGCCCGCGGTTCAAGACCGCAGTCGAGGGCGACACCTCGGTCAAGCACGAGGGCGTCGGGTACACGTTCCCGCTCAACACGAAGAAGCAGACCTACCGGATGTGGGACGCGATCGCGCAACGTGCGGCCGATGCGAAGTTCCAGGGCACCGACAAGCTCGAGGGGTTGACCGTCTACAAGTTCGACTCGAAGGTGCCCGAGACCGACGTCAAGGTGCAGAAGATCATCCAGGCCAAGTACGCGTCGGACACGACCGTCTACGTCGAGCCGAAGACCGGCGTCATCCTCAAGGGCGTCCAGCACATCACGTACGCGGCCCTGGGCCAGACCGCGCTCGACACCACGCTGACCTTCACCGACGACACGGTGAAGAGCCAGGCCGACTTCGCGAAGGACCAGCGCAACAAGATCGTGCTGATCCAGCGCTGGATCCCGCTGATCCTGCTCGTGGTCGGTGTCGTGCTGATCCTCATCGCGGCAGGCACGGCCGGTCGCAGGCCGAAGCCGGCCACGCCGGCGACCGCCGGGGCCGAGTAGGTCAGACTCGCCGGCGCGCGGGAGGTGCCCCCAGCTGTCCTCGGCGGCGGGCGAACAGCACCACGCCGCCGAGGGCGACGGGTACCGCGGCGCCCAACAGGATCTTGGTCGCGAGCGGTGCGGACGAGTCCACACCGACTCCGCTGTTGACGCTGGTGGGTACGCCGCCGCCGATCATCGTGGGCACAGTGGTCGGCGGGGCCTGCTCAGCGCTGGCGGGGGCGGCAAGCGCGGCGCCGGCGCCGATGGTGCCGGCGGCTGCGGCGGTGGCCAGAGCCCAGCGGATCGTTGCGCTCGCCATGCGTCCCTCCTGAGGTTAAGTGACCGTAAAGGTATCGGCAGGGGGTGCGCGGGCGTGAAGGCGCGCTGCCGCAGGTTCAGGCCAGCTCGCAGACGTAGATGGCCGTTCCGGGCAGGATGGCGCCACGCAGCGGGGACCATTGGCCCCAGACCTGCGTGTGCCCCGCCGGCCACGGCGGCTCGACGACGTCCAGCACGCGGAAGCCGGCGGCAACCAGCTCGCGGATCCGGTCGGACAGCGTGCGGTGATGCTCCACGTAGGTGGCCCGACCGTCCTGCCCGTACTCGACGTAGGGCGTGCGATCCCAGTAGGGCATCGTCGCAGTGAGTCCGCCCGGGCCCGGGTCGTCCGGAAAGATCCACCGGATCGGATGCGTCGTCGAGTAGACCCAACGTCCGCCCGGCCGCAGCACCCGGGCGATCTCGCGCATCAGCCGCGGCGAGTCGGCGACGAAGGGCACCGCGCCGAAGCTGGTGAAGGCGATGTCGAAGGCTCCGCTCGCGAACGGTAGATACTGCGCGTCGGCCTGCACCAGCGGCACGTCGATCCCCGTACTGGCGTTGTACGCCCGGGCGTGGCGCAGCATCCCGGCGCTCACGTCCGAGGCGACCGGCAGTGCGCCCTGGCCGACCAGCCATCGCGAGCACATCGCGCCGCCGCAGCCGATCTCGAGCACACGCCGGCCGCGTGGGTCCCCGAGCAACCGGGCGTCCTGCTCGCGCAGCCGCTCCGGGCACCAGACGAAGTCGGCCGCGCCGAGGAAGGCGCCGTGCTCGGCGTGATAGTCGTCGGCGTCGGTATCCCACCAGCGTCGGTTCGCGCGAACCGTGTCACCTGCCGACTCCTCGCGGCGGGCGACGCCGACGGTTAGGGGGAGTCCCCCCGCCGACGAGGGCGGAGCCGGTGGAGGCGGAGTCTGCGGAACCTCGGTCACGGCGTCACACTAACGCTGACGGGCGCTGGGTTTGCCCCCGAGAATTAGGGCATCTCCGCGCCGGCGGGTAGGCTTGACAGGTCCGAAGTCCGTCCACACTACTAACTGTCAGGAACCACCTACTTCATGACGTCCACCGCTACGCCCACCACTCCGCAGATCGCGATCAACGACATCGGTTCGCTCGAGGATCTGCTTGCCGCCGTCGACGGCACCATCAAGCCGTTCAACGACGGCGACATCGTCGAAGGGACCGTCGTCAAGGTCGACCGCGACGAGGTTCTGCTCGACATCGGCTACAAGACCGAGGGTGTCATCCCCTCGCGTGAGCTCTCCATCAAGCACGACGTCGACCCCAACGAGGTCGTCACCGTCGGCGATGAGATCGAGGCCCTGGTTCTCCAGAAGGAGGACAAGGAGGGCCGCCTGATCCTGTCCAAGAAGCGCGCTCAGTACGAGCGGGCCTGGGGCACGATCGAGGAGAAGAAGGAGCGCGACGAGGTCGTCGAGGGCACCGTCATCGAGGTCGTCAAGGGTGGCCTGATCATCGACATCGGCCTGCGTGGCTTCCTTCCGGCGTCGCTGGTCGAGATGCGCCGCGTGCGGGATCTGCAGCCGTACGTCGGAAAGACGCTCGAGGCCAAGATCATCGAACTCGACAAGAACCGCAACAACGTGGTCCTGTCGCGTCGCGCGTTCCTCGAGCAGACCCAGTCCGAGGTCCGCAGCGAGTTCCTCAACAAGCTGGCCAAGGGCCAGGTCCGTACCGGTGTCGTCTCCTCGATCGTCAACTTCGGTGCGTTCGTGGACCTCGGCGGCGTCGACGGACTGGTGCACGTCTCCGAGCTGTCCTGGAAGCACATCGACCACCCGTCCGAGGTCGTCGAGGTCGGCCAGGAGGTCACCGTCGAGGTGCTCGACATCGACCTGGACCGCGAGCGTGTCTCCCTGTCGCTGAAGGCGACGCAGGAGGACCCGTGGCGTCAGTTCGCGCGTACGCACCAGATCGGCCAGGTCGTCCCGGGCAAGGTCACCAAGCTCGTCCCGTTCGGTGCGTTCGTCCGCGTCCAGGACGGTATCGAGGGCCTGGTGCACATCTCCGAGCTGGCCGAGCGCCACGTCGAGATCCCGGAGCAGGTCGTCAACGTCGGCGACGAGCTGCTGGTCAAGGTCATCGACATCGACCTCGAGCGGCGCCGTATCTCCCTGTCGCTGAAGCAGGCCAACGAGGGTGTCATCTCCGATGAGTCCTTCGACCCGGCGCAGTACGGCATGGAGGCGCAGTACGACGACGCCGGCAACTACATCTACCCCGAGGGCTTCGACCCGGAGACCCAGGAGTGGCTGCCCGGCTACGACGAGCAGCGCGAGGCGTGGGAGAAGCGGTACGCCGCAGCCCGCGAACGCTTCGAGGCGCACAAGAAGCAGATGGAGGAGGCCCAGAAGGCCGATGCCGAGGCCGCCGCCGAGGCGGGCGAGGCGTCGTCCTACTCGTCGCAGACCCCCGAGGCCGGCACGCTGGCTTCGGACGAGGCGCTGGCCGCGCTGCGCGAGAAGCTCGCCGGCCGGTAAGGACTTCAAAGGGGCTCCGGGATTTCCCGGAGCCCCTTTGTCTTGCCCACGTGAACACCCCCCACACGCCGGTCGCGCGGAGGGGTGCTGGTCTCGGTACGGTTGCCACGTGATCGTGGGACTGACAGGTGGCGTGGGTTCGGGCAAGAGCACGGTGGCCGGCCTGTTGGCCGGACACGGTGCCGTGATCATCGACGCGGACAAGATCGCCCGCGAGGTCGTCGAACCCGGGCAGCCGGCGTACCAGGCCGTGGTCGACCACTTCGGTCCCGGCGTCGTGCTGCCCGACGGCCACCTGGACCGTCCCGCGCTGGCCGCGGTCGTCTTTCACGACGAGAGCGCGCGCGAGGCGCTCAACGCGATCGTGCATCCAGCTGTCGCGGCGCGTTCGACCGAACTCGTGGCCTCGTTGCCGGCCGACGGCGTCGTGGTCTACGACGTCCCGCTGCTGGCCGAATCACCCGGGCGCCACAGCTTCGATGCGGTGGTGGTCGTCGAGGCCGACATCGAGCTTCGGCTCGCTCGGCTCGAGGGCCGTGGTATGCCCCGCGAGGACGCCGTCGCCCGGATCGCGGTGCAGGCGACGGACGAGCAGCGGCGAGCGATCGCGGACGAGGTCATCCCCAATGACGGGACATTCTCCGACCTTCGCGATCAGGTCGAGGCGGTCTGGGAGCGGCTGCTCGCACGCAGCACCGGGTGACGCTCCCCCGGTTTGGAACGCGGGTGGGGCATCAAGTAGAGTTCCCTTTCGGTTCACGGAGCACTGGGGTGAGGCCCCGAAGGTCCTGAAAACCACGCGGACGTAGCGCAGCTGGTAGCGCATCACCTTGCCAAGGTGAGGGTCGCGGGTTCGAATCCCGTCGTCCGCTCGCGGAGGCCTGTTTGCATGGGCCGACGGGCAGTAGAGAGGCCTAGAGGGTTCCGGATCCTCGTACGGTGGCGTGGCCGAGAGGCGAGGCAACGGCCTGCAAAGCCGTGTACACGGGTTCAAATCCCGTCGCCACCTCGCTCACAAGCACTGCGATCCTGCAGTGTGCATACGCGCGATTAGCTCAGCGGGAGAGCGCTTCCCTGACACGGAAGAGGTCACTGGTTCAATCCCAGTATCGCGCACCCAGGATGATTGAAGGCTCCGGCGAACCCGGGGCCTTCAATCATCTCGGGCTCCGGTCGTTACGCCGGTGCCGCCCGCGGCAGGGTCCGGGGCGGGTCCGCCGCCGATCGCGCTCCGATCGGTCAGCGGGCGGGGAGGATCCGGTCGAGTGTGGCCTCTACCTGCCGGCTCAGCTCATCGGGCGCGTCCTGTTCGCCCTCGAGGTATCGCATGAGCGTGTGCTGGAACAGCCCGTCAAAGAGCCGGTAGGCGAACTCGCGCTCGATCAGCGGCGTACGGTCGGTGGCCTCGGCGTAGCGGCTGATCACCCGCCAGACCATGGCCTCCAGGCTCTTGTCGATCTCTGCGACGGTGCCGCGCAGCGACGGCTCGAACATGCTCTGGTTGCGCAGGTCGTACCAGAGCCGGTGCATCCGGCCGTCCTCACGGATGGTGGCGGCCAGATAGGCGGCGAAGGCGGCGCGTACATCCCCGGCGGTCTGCGCCTGCTCGACCATTGCGTCGTGGCGGGCGATGCAGTCCTTCTTGTAGAGCCGGACGCATTCGTAGATCAGGTCGTCCTTGTCGGCGAAGTAGTAATGCAGCAGTCCGTGGCTGAATTCGGTGCGCTCGGCGATGTCGCGCAGGCCGGTGCGCGCGTAGCCGAGTTCGGCCAGGGCCAGCATCGCCGCCGCGGCCAACTCCTCGCGGCGGGTGGCGAACTTGTCGCCGGAGCGCAGTTCGACGCGCTCGCGCGGTGAGAGGCCGGTTCCGGTCTTGGGCACTAAGGGAGACTAGAGCCCAACCCCGCGTCGGGAAACTGCTACCGACCAGGTCGGCAGGACTTGGACGACTGGCCAAGAACGGTTGGACGAGTGTCCAGTGATTACCGGAGATCGGGCTCGCGGCCACGCAGCACCTTGCGTTGTCCCGCGACAGGGTTTCCGCCGAGCTGCACGTCTATCCGGCGCTGTCCGCGCGGTTGCCGACCTGATCACGCCTGGCGGGGCAGTCAGCCGTGCTCGCGGCGGAGGTTGAACAGCGAGCGCGCGGACTGCGGCAGGCGGTGCGCCCTGTGCCGGTCTCGCCGGCGATGCGGCAGGGCGCGCAGGTCGTGTTGCAGGCGCTCGTCGTCGCGGTCCTGGTGGTCGTCGCCGAGGGGGAAGGTGTAGTTCGCCATGCATCGAGCATGTCGCCCCGGATGCATTAGCACCAGCGATTATTTCTGCATAACTCTGTAGCAACACTGTATGGTCTTCGCCATGCAGGTTCTCGATGTGGCCAGGCTCCGGGTACTGCGTGCCGTGGTCGCGAGTGGCAGTGTCCAGGCCGCTGCCAGCCACCTCGGCTACACGCCCTCCGCGATCAGTCAGCAGCTCGCCGCGCTGCAGCGCGAGACCGGCCTGACGTTGTTCGAGAGGTCCGGCCGTGGGATTGCGCCCACGGGGGCCGGACGCCTGCTCGCCGAGCGCAGTGACGAGGTCATGGACAGCCTGAGTCGTCTGGACGGACTGGTCGGCGATTTGCGTGACGGCCGCAGCGGGAACGTCAGCATCGGCACCATCTCCTCGGCCGGCGAACGCTGGATCCCCAGCGTCGCCAAGGCCTTGTCGGACCGGTTCCCCGAAGTCATGCTCTCGGTCGATCTGAACGAATCGCCGTTGGCAGCCGCGGTCACCTACGACATCGACATCCGGACCGAGGACGTAGCTGATCCGCCGGCGACTCTGGTCGGATACCGCCGACACGAGCTCGCCCAGGAGCCGTACCTGCTGCTGGTGCCGGCCGACCACGGCCTGGCCGGAAAGCAGAGCGTGACCGCCGCGGAACTGGCCGGCGAACGGTGGGTCGACGATGACCTGCACGAGAGCATCTGCAGCGTCATCCGCGCGAACGCCTGGCGCTCGGCAGGCTTCAGCCCGCGCTACATCGCGCGCGCGGCAGATTCCCACGCGGTGATCGCCTTCGTCGGCGCCGGAGTCGGCATCGCGGTCATGCCGCGGCTCGCCGTCGGTACGCCGCCGGAGACCGTCGCGGTGCTCGACATCGACGAGCCGAGACCACGGCGCCGCATCGCGATGTTCGTGCGCGAGGGCAGCGAGGCCAACCCGGCTGTCGCCTGCGCGGTGTCGACCCTGCGTGAGGTCGCCGCCACGACGGCAGGGCCAGCCACGCCTCGCCGGCGGCTCATGCGAGATTCCACCTGAACCGACGACGAGACCTCATCACGCGCCCGACCGGCCTCAGTCCGATGCGGGTGGGGGCCACACCGCCTGTCCGGACGCCATCGCCTGGCTCTGCTTGATGAACGCCGGGGGGGCGGCGAACGCGATCGCAGCGTGCTGCGTCCCATTCGATCCGCTGACCGCGACGAACCTGCGCGGCTCGTCCTGGTCGAGGACGAACACCAGTTCGTCGCCGGCGTTCAGGCGACCGGCGATCTGCAGCTTCTTGCCGTACTGGTCGGTCCAGACGTATGGCACGCTGCCGACCGTGGCTGGGGTACCGGTCAGCGTGCGCGCGACGGCGTCAGCGTGCTCGACCGCGGTCGTCCAGTGCTCTGCCCGCAGCTTCGTGCCATAGCCGCTGTGGTGCCAGCGGGCCACGTCGCCGACGGCGTACACGTCCGGCGCCGCGCACAGGTGCTCGTCGCAGACGATGCCGTCCTCGACGGTCAAGCCGGAGTCGGCCAGCCACTCGACGTTGGGCACCGCGCCGATGCCGAGCACCACCACGTCCGCGGGGATCGTCTCCCCCTCGACCAGGACGCCCTCGACCCTGCCGTCACCGACGATCGAGGCGCTGGCGACGCCCAGCCGCAGCACGACGCCGTTCTCTCGGTGCAACTGCGCCATCCGCTCGCCGATCACATCGCCGATCACCCGCTGCATCAGCACCGGCGCAAGGTCGACGATCGTCACATCGAGGCCGAGCTGGCGCGCGGAGGAAGCGACCTCGGCGCCGATCACCCCACCGCCGAGCACGACCACGCGTGGGCCGTCGGCCAGCGCGTTCCTGAGCGCGAGCGCGTCGTCCAGCGTGCGCAGCACGAACACGCCGTCGAGATCGCTCCCGGCCAGCGTGCGGGCACGCGAGCCGGTCGCGATGATCACCTGGTCGTAGGTGATCACCTCCCCGTCCGCGAGCGTGACCGTGTGCGCGGCCGGGTCGAGGCCGGCGGCAGGCACCCCGAGGCGTACCTGGATGTCGTCCTCGGCCAGCTTCTCCTCGGTGGTCAGGTGCACGCCCTGCGGCTCCATTCGGCCGAGCAACACGCCCTTGCTCAGCGGTGGACGGTCGTACGGCAGGTGTGGCTCGTCGCCGATGACGACGATCTCGGCTGTGCTGCCGTGCCGCCGAAGGGCCTCGGCGGCACGCAGTCCGGCCAGGGATGCTCCCACCACGACGATCCTGGGCATCTCAGGGCACCTGCCTGGCAAGGATGGCGCGGGCTTGGCGGATGACAGGTTCGTCGACCATGAGTCCTTCGAATTGGAAGACGCCGGGTTGTGTGGTGGCGGCGGCGAGGATGCGCGAGGCCCAGGAGGCCTCTTGCTCGGTGGGTTTGTACGCGGTGCGGACCACGGCCAGCTGCCTGGGGTGGATGCAGGCCTTGGCGCCGAAGCCGACCTGGACGGCGTCGGCGGCCTCGACCGCGAGCCCGCCGAGGTCGGGGATGTTCAGGTAGACCGAGTCGATCGCCAGCTTGCCGGCGGCACCGGCGGCGAGCAGCACGGTGGAGCGGGCGTGGCGGGCGACGTCGCGGTAGGTCCCGTCCTCGAACCTGCTCGACCGCCCGTGGAGCCCGGCGATCAGATCCTCGGCCCCCCACATCATGCCCTCGACGGCGGGGGAGTCGGCGATCTGGACCGCGTTGAGGATGCCGCGTGGCGTCTCGCACAGTGCGATGACCTGCAGCGGGGCCAGGCTGGCAGTCTGGGCGGCGGATTCGGTCTTGGCGAGCATGACGCGGAAGTAGTCGGTCTGCCGTAGCGCCTGCAGGTCAGCGGTGTGGTCGGCCGTGCCGTGCGGGTTGAGGCGGACGACCGTGCGGTTCGGGTCGAGCCGGGTGTCGGCCAGTGCTTGCCGCGCGGCCACCCGGTCGCCGGGGGCGACGCCGTCCTCGAGGTCCAGGATCACGACGTCGGCCGCGGCGGCGGCCTTCTCGAACCGCGCGGGACGGTCGGCGGGGCAGAACAGCCAGGCGACGCCGTCAGACATCGGAGGCCTCGAGGGTGGCGATCGCCTCGGGCGAGCGGCGCATCATGCACTGGCGTACCGCGACTGCGACGACGGTGCCGTCCTGCTTGCGGGCGGTGTGCTCCATCGTGGCGATGCCGGCCGTCGGCCGTGAGGCGGACAGGCGCTTGTCCAGCACGACCGTCTGGCCGTAGAGCGTGTCGCCGTGGAACACCGGCGCCGGGAAGCGGATGTCACTGAAACCGAGGTTGGCCACGATCGTGCCGCGGGTCAGGTGCGAGACGGACATGCCCACCAGTGTGGCAAGGGTGAACATCGAGTTGACCAGCGGCTTGTGGAACGGCTCGAGCTGTTCGGCGAAGGCGAAGTCGATGTGCAGCGCCTGCGGGTTCATCGACAGAGTGCTGAACAGGATGTTGTCGTACTCGGTCATGGTTCGACCGGGGGAGTGGGCGTAGACGACGCCGGTATGCATCTCCTCGAACCAGAGTCCGCGCTGCTCCTCGCGGGGCCAGTCGGCGCGGTCGCCGGAAAGATCGTCAGACATTCAGGGGTGCTCCTGTCGTGGCGATGATCTGTTCGGTGCTGTGGCCGGGGGCGAGTTCCAGGAGCGTGAGCCCGTCGGGAGTGACGTCGATGATGGCGCGGTCGGTGATGATCCGGTCGACCACGCCCAGGCCGGTCAGTGGCAAGGTGCATTCCTTGACGATCTTCGGGGTGCCGTCCTTGGCGACGTGCTCGCACAGCACGACGATGCGCTTGGCGCCAGCGACCAGGTCCATCGCGCCGCCCATGCCCTTGACCATCGCACCGGGCACGGTCCAGTTGGCCAGGTCGCCGTTGGCGGCGACCTGCAGCGCGCCCAGGATCGCGATGTCGATCTTGCCGCCACGGATCATCGCGAACGACTGCACCGAGTCGAAGAAGCTCGCCCCTGGCTGGATGGTGACGGTCTGCTTGCCGGCGTTGATCAGATCAGGGTCTTCCTCGCCCTCGTAGGGGAACGGGCCCAGGCCGAGGATGCCGTTCTCGCTCTGCAGCGTGACGTGTACGCCGTCGGGGATGTGGTTGGCGACCAGGGTCGGGATGCCGATGCCGAGGTTGACGTAGTCGCCGTCACGCAGTTCGCCGGCGGCCTTAGCGGCCATCTGATCACGGGTCCAGCTCATGGCCTCACGCTCCTTCCGGACGCGGCCGCGTGGTGAGCCGTTCGATGTCCTTCTCGCGTGGTGTCGCCTGCACCAGTCGGGTGACGTAGACGCCGGGGGAGTGCACGTCATCCGGCTCCAGCGGCGTGCCGCTGATGTGTTCGGCCTGCACCACGGCGATCTTCCCTGCAACCAGACAGGCCGGGTTGAAGTTGCGTGCGGCCATCCGGTAGCGCAGGTTGCCGAACCGGTCCGCGGTGTGGGCGTGCACCAGGGCGAGGTCGGCGACGATTCCGCGTTCGAGCAGATAGGTTGCGCCGTCGAACTCGGCGATCGGTTTGCCCTGCGCGATCGGGGTGCCGACCCCGGTCTTGGTGTAGAAGCCGGCGATCCCGGCACCACCGGCCCGCAGCCGCTCGGCAAGGGTGCCCTGCGGGTTGAATTCCACCTCCAGCGTGCCGTTCAGGTACTGCTGGGCGAAGAGCTTGTTCTCCCCCACGTAGGAGGAAACTGCTTTACGGACCTGGTTGTTCTCCAGCAGCAGACCCAGCCCCTTGCCGTCCACGCCCATGTTGTTCGACACCACCGTCAGCTCACGCACACCGGACTCGCGCACCGCCTCGATCAGGTCGGTCGGGTTGCCCGACAAACCGAAACCACCGACCGCGATCGTCATGCCGTCACGCAACAGATCCACCAGCGCCTCACGCGCAGAGGAATAGATCGTCGGCATCGTTCAGTCCACGCAGCCCGACATCACGATCGTCTTGCCGGCAGGGCGCTCACAGGTCTTTCGGTCCCTTCACGCGGGTTTCTCCTTCTGTTGGTGGCGTCGGCGGGTTCGTCTTCGCGCGGGTCAGCCACCGGTTATCCGAGGTTGAGGCTGACCGTCTTGACCTGGGCGTAGTCGTGCAGTGCCTCGATGCCCTTTTCGCGGCCGTACCCGCTGTTCTTGAACCCCCCGAACGGGGTCTCGTTCGTGAGCGCGCCGCCGTTCACGGCGACCTGCCCGGCGTCAATCCGCTCGGCCAGGCGCAGTCCGCGCGCGACATCGCCGGACCACACCGCGCCGACCAGGCCGTACTCGGTGCTGTTGGCGATGCGCAGCGCATCCGCCTCGTCGATGAACGGGATGCTCACCAGCACCGGACCGAAGATCTCCTCCTGGGCGAGCTTGCTGTCCCACTCGACGCCCGCGAACAGCGTCGGCCGGATGAAGAAGCCCTCTGCACCGGGGCCTGTGGAGTACGCCCCACCACCGACCGCGGGGGTCAGGCCCTCGCCAGCTGCCCAGTCGAGGTAGGCCAGCACCCTGGCGTACTGGGGTTCGGTGATGATCGGTCCGAAGTCAGTACCGGGCTCCAGCGTCTCGATGCGCGCGACCACCTTGGCGACGACCTCGTCATGTACTGACGCCTCGACGAGCAGGCGCGTCGTGGCCGAGCAGACCTGGCCAGAATTGACTTGGATGCCATTGACCGCAGCGGCTGCCGCGCGGTCGAGGTCGGCGTCGGCGAAGACGACGATCGGCGACTTTCCGCCCAGTTCGAGGGTCGTCGGGATCATGCGCTTGGACGCCTCGCCGGCGAGGTACTTGCCGGTGGCGACGGAGCCGGTGAACGCGATGCGGCGCACCTCGGCGTGGTCGGCCAGGGGAGCACCGGCGTCCGGCCCGGTCCCGAGCAGTACGTTCAGGACGCCGTCGGGCAGTCCCGCCTGGCTCGCGAGGCGACCGAGCAGGACGGTGGACGGCGAGGTGAACTCGCTCGGCTTGAGCACTACCGCGTTCCCGACCGCGATCGCCGGGGCGACGGCGCGCGCAGCCTGGTTCAGCGGCAGGTTCCATGGCGTGATCACGGCGACCACGCCGTACGGCTCGACGCGGGTGTACGTGTGCATGCCGGCACCCTGCTCGATGACCCGTCCGGCGAAGGAGCGGATGACGCCGCCGTAGTAGTGGAAGTAGTCGATCGAGGCGTTGATCTCGAACTTCAACTGCGCGTCGGTCTTGCCGGTGGTGGCCTTCTCGAGCGCGGCGAACTCGTCGAAATGTACGGCGATCAGGTCGGCGATCGCGTGCAGCACCGCCGAGCGGTCGGCGGGCGACTTGGCCGCCCAGCGCTGCCAGGCGGCCGAGGCAGCGGCGACCGCGGCGTCGGCGTCCGCGACCGAGCCCGCCGCGATCTCGTCACCCGGCTGGCGGGTGGCCGGGTTGATCGTGGCCAGGTACGCGCCGGTCGCCGGCTCGGCCGGCTTGCCGTTGATCCAGTGCGGGTGACGGGTGCTCATGTCCTCAACGTACTGCGGGACGCGACCGGTCAGCCGAGGTGGGCGAACTCGACCCGCGGGGCGTTCAGGCCGCGCAGGACGAACGGCGGCACGTAGTCGTAGTGGCGCTCGTCAGCCGGTTCCGGCGGTGCCCGGCGGCGTCTGCATCGTCACGCTCTGCGACCACTTCCCGTACTCGCGCTCGACGGTCGCGACGTGCACGCGGTACGTCTCGCACCAGCGTTCGCGCCCGAGGTAGCCGGCATGCTTCTCGAACGTATTCGCCCCCGCACGCCGATTGCGCACCTGTGGGGTTTGGATCCTCCACCGGTGCTTACCAGAGGTCCAAACCCCACAGCCGTGCGATCGTGGTCAGTCCTCGCCGTAGTCGTGGTCGGGGTGGTTCGCCTCGCCGAGCCGCCAGTACCCGCGCGTGGTCAAGCTCTGCCGGGGTACGCCGGCGTCGAGCAGTTGCCGGCGGATCCGACGCACCGCGGCGGCCTCGCAGGCCACCCAGTAGCTGGTCCCGGGTGACACGGTGAGTGCGGTAGCGGCGGCGAGCAGCTCCGCACCGTACGCTCCGGCGCGGCGGTGATGCCAGGTGACCGAGGCGGCCGGCAGCGGCAGCTCGTCCGTGGCGTCGGCCACCTCGAGGTGCACCTCGGCACGCGCCGTGATGGGCAGCGACTCGAGCAGCCCGGCGATCGCCGGCAGGGCGCTCTCGTCACCGGCGATCCACCAGCGCTCGGCAGCGGTGTCCAGCTGGAACCGCCCGCCCGGACCGGCGACGGCCAGCTTGTCGCCGGCCGCCGCCCGTCCGGCCCACTGCGCGGCGGGACCCTCGCCGTGCAGCGCGAACTGGATCTCCAGCGTGTTCGTCGTGGCGTCGTAGCGCCGCGGCGTGTACGTGCGGATCACCGGCCGCATCGCATCGTCCGGGAATACCGGACCGTCCGGGCCCTGGGTCGGCAGCACGAGTTCCCCACCGTCCGGCGCCAGGAACAGCTTGATGTGCGAGGTCGGTTGGGTGAGTTCGAAGCCGTGCAGGGCGTCGCCGGTTACGGTGATCGAGACCAGTCGCGGCGTGACCCGATCGACCGACACGACCTCAACGGGTCGCGGTGGCGGCCGGCGCCGGCCCGGGTTGCGAGTGGGAGCGGTGGGGTTGGTCATCTGAGTCCTTACTCGGCCAGCAGGCCGTAGAGCTTCTGGCGTGCATCGCGGACGATCTTTGCGGCGCGCTCGTTGAGGGCGGTGTCCCGGCTCATCGCGATCTGTCGTGCGGCGAGGTGCAACGGCTTGAGTTCGCCCATCAGTGCCTTGATCGCCGCGACGTCGTCACCGCCGTCGCCCATGATCTGCTCGACGATGTTCGGGTCCGCCTCCTCGCGGCCGGCGTCGGTGAGGCTGTAGACCTTGCGGCCGTCCTGTTCGGACTGCGTGGCCAGGGCCTCGTCCTCGAGCTGCTGCAGCATCGGGTAGACCGAGCCGGGGGAGGGCCGCCAGCGGCCGCCGGTGCGCTCCTCGAGGCGCTGCATGAGCTCGTACCCGTGGGCCGGCCCGTCGAGCAAACCGGCGAGCAGCAGAGCACGCATGTCCCCGCGGCGCACCCGGCCGGTGAAATCGCCGAAGGGGCCACCGCCGTGATGGTGGCCGCGTCCGTGTCCGCGTCCACCACCACGGCGTCCACGCCGCTCGTTGGGGGCGCAGAGCGGATCCAGGGGAGCGCGTCCGAAGTCGGGACCGTGTTCGAAATTGCGGTACATCATGATCTGTCTCCTTCCGTCGCCCGACGATCCTGTCGGCGCGACACAGTCACGATATATCGCGACTGTGTCGAATGCAAGCCCGGCGGCGACCCGGAGCAGTCTCGAACTAAACCGCGCTGCGGACCGGCGCGGCTCGCGGCCTTCGGATGGTGCGGGGCGAGGCCGAGCAGCGCCGGCGGATCTGGCTGCCGTCGAGCTGTCGTACGGGCCGCCAGGACGCCGTGACCCGTCCACGGTTTCACCTCAACAGACGCTCGCGGACGAGCGGGGCGCACACGCGGTACGAGACCGGCCCCGATCGGCGCAATCGAGAAGGCCCTTACCGAGCCGGCTACCGGGCGAGTTCCTCGACCAGCTGGGTGACCACGTTGCGGCGGATCAGTTTGCCGGTCTCGGTGCGGGGTAGCTCGTTCCAGAAGAACACCCGGTCCGGCGTCTTGCTCGAGCGCAGCAGTCCACGGACGTAGTCACGCAGTTCGCCCTCCTCCACCGTGACGCCCGGTTCGGGCACGACGACGGCCTCAATGGACTGGCCCCACTCGACGTTCGGCAGACCGACGACCACGGCGTCTGCGATGCCCGCGTGACGCAAGAGCACGTCCTCGATCTCGGCGGGCGCGATGTTCTCCGCGCCGCGGATGATCGTGTCGTCGGCACGGCCGCCGACGAACAGGTAGCCGCCCTCGTCCAGCCAGCCCTCGTCGCGCGTGTCGAAGAAGCCGCGTTCGTCCAGGGCCTTGCCGATGCCCGCGTATTCCGCCGACACCTGCGGACCGGCGACCCAGATCCGGCCGCGCTCACCCGCGGCGCACATCGTGCCGTCCTCGGCGCGCACCTCGAGCTCGACGCTCGGCAGTACCTGTCCGACCGAGGCCAGGCGCGCCCGCACCGCGGCATCCGCGCTGGCCAGCGCGGTCCGGTGGTCCTCCGGGCCGAGCACGGCGATGGTGGAGGACGTCTCGGTGAGCCCGTACGCGTTGACGAAGTCGACGCGCGGCCACTCGCGCAGGGCGTGCTCGATAACCGGTGCAGGCATCGGGGCACCGCCGTACGCCAGCGCGCGCAGTGCCGGCAGGGACTTGTCCGACTCGGTGTCGAGGATGCGCTTGAGCATCGTCGGAACGACCATCGCGTTGGTGACCTGCTCGGAGCGGGCGAGCTCGAGCCATTGGTCGGCGGTGAACTGTTCGAGCACGAGTTGGCGCCGACCGGCGTACAGGTTCGTGATCGAGTTCGCCACCGCGGCGATGTGGTACGGCGGCACGCTGACCAGCTGGGCGTCCGTCTCGTCGGCGGTGGCGAACTCCACCGAACCGAAGACGTACGAGGTCAGGTTCTCGTGGCGCAGGATCACGCCCTTGGGCGCCGAGGTGGAGCCCGACGTGTAGATGATCACCGCCGGCGCAGCGGGATCGACGAACGCCTCGTCGCCCTCCGGGCTCTCGTTCTTGGCGCAGAGGGCGAGCCACTGCTCCGGCGAGTGCACTGTCAGCCCGGCCGCGGCGAGCACAGCCTGCTGGTCCGGGGTATCGGCAATGCCGATGCCCCTCGGGTGGTTGGCCAGCAGAGCGGCCATCTGCTCACTGCCCAGACGGTAGTTCACCGGCACCAGCGGGACGCCCGCGCGCGCCGCGGAGAACAGCGCGATCGGGAAAGCCGGCCCGTTGACGGCCAGATAGACGAGCGCGTCGGCGCCGGAATCGGTGAGCTCGCGCGCACCGGCCCGCGCCAGCGCGCGCAGTCGGCCCGCGGTGAGCCCATCCACCCGGCGACCGACGACCACGCGGTCGCCGAACCCGTCGGCGGCCATGTCCAGCAGCAGACCCAGATTCATCCCGGCGACCTCAGTCCGAGGCCGGCAGCGGCTTGGCCTCGCGCAGGCCGAGCGGCGCGCCGTTCACCGCGAGGACGGCGGACCCGCTCTTGGCGCACAGCAGCTCCAGCCCGAGCTCGTCGGCGGAGACCGGCTCGCCGCCTACGGTGATCTCGATCTCGGCCCCCGCCTCGTTAGGGGCCTTCGTAACCATCAGGGACGTCGAGTCGACGGCGCTGTGCAGCGCGAGTCCGACGGTCAGCTTCACTTCGGGTACCTCTCGGTCTACGTACGAATTCAGTGTGCATCGACGCCCGCTGACGTCGCTGCGCGGCCTACTTCGGCGCGAAGCGGACGCCGGCGTCCAAGCGCAGGCACTGCCCGTCGGGCATCCGGCTCTCGACGATCTGCCGGGCGAACTTGGCGTACTCGTCCGGGCGTCCCGTGCGCCTCCGGAAGGCATTGTCGCCCACCAGGGCGGCGACCGTCTCTTCAGGTACCCGCAACAGCCGCGCCGGCGGTCCCGGCGGTCCCGGCGGCCCGGATGATTTCGCTCACATGGCGCTCGCGCTCGTGGCGAACGAGTATGTAAGTGGTCATGTCGCGCGCTCGACGGGGCCAGCCGGATGGCACCACGCTGACCTGAGGAATCGTAGGAGTCCATGACATTCGAGCTCAGTGCAGAGCACGAGTCCTTCCGGCGGGTCGTGCGCGACTTCGCGGAGAAGGAGATCGAGCCGCACGTGGCTGAGTGGGACCGGGCTCATCATTTCCCGGCCGACGTCGTCGCCAAGATGGGCGAGCTCGGGCTGTTCGGGCTGGTGGCGCCACCGGAGTACGGCGGAGCGGGTGGCGACTTCATGTCGCTGTGCGTGGCGATCGAGGAGCTGGGTCGGGTCGATCAGTCGGTGGGCATCACGCTGGAGGCCGGGGTCGGGCTGGGCATCAACCCGATCCTGGCGTTCGGCACGAACGAGCAGAAGGCGCGCTGGTTGCCGGATTTGGTGGCCGGCCGTGCGCTGGCGGGGTTCGGGCTGACCGAGCCGGAGGCTGGGTCGGACGCTGGTGCGACGCGGACCCGTGCCGAGCTGGTGGACGGGGAGTGGGTGATCAACGGGGCGAAGTCGTTCATCACGAACTCCGGCTCGGCGATCACCTCGCTGGTGACGGTCACCGCCCGCACCGGACCAGACGAGATCAGCGCGATCATCGTCCCGTCAGGTACGCCCGGGTTCGTCGTGGCGTCGGCGTACGAGAAGCTGGGTTGGCACATCTCGGACACGCACGGGCTCAGCTTCCAGGACTGCCGGGTGCCGGAGGAGAACCTGCTCGGGCAGCGGGGCCGGGGGTTCGCGCAGTTTCTGGCGACGCTGGACGACGGGCGGATCGCGATCAGCGCGCTCGCGGTGGGGCTGGCGCAGGCGTGCCTGGAGGCGAGCGTGAAGTACGCGAACGAGCGGAGCACGTTCGGGGCACCGATCGGCTCGCGGCAGGGTGTTGCGTTTCAGATCTCCGACCTCGCGGTGAGCGTGGAGGCCGCCCGGCTGCTGACGTACAAGGCGGCGTGGTTGAAGGACGCGGGCCGCCCGGCGAGCCAGATCAAGCAGGCGGCGGCGATCGCCAAGCTGTACTCCTCCGAGGCGGCGGTGGGCGCGACCCGCATCGCGACGCAGGTCTTCGGGGGCAACGGCTTCATGGAGGAGTTCGCGGTGGCGCGGTTCTACCGCGACGCCAAGATCCTGGAGATCGGCGAGGGCACCAGCGAGGTGCAGCGGATGCTGATCGCGCGGGGACTGGGGCTGCCGGTCCAATGAGTGCAAGTGAGGCGCGCGAGCGCACCCTCGCCCCGCCGGAGCAGGCGGCGGCCAAGCTCGTCGAGCAGGGCAAGCTGTATGTCCGCGATCGCATCGCGCTGTTGTTCGACGAGGACAGCTTCGTGGAGGACGGTCAGCTGGCGAACGCGTCGGCTGAGGGACTGCCGGCCGATGGGGTGGTGACCGGGCAGGGGCTGGTCGATGGGCGTCCCGCGCTGGTGATCGCCAACGACCCGACGGTGAAGGCCGGTTCGTGGGGCGCGCGGACGGTCGAGAAGATCATCCGGATCACCGAGCGGGCGCTGGTCGAGGAGTTGCCGGTCTTCTACCTGATCGACTCCGCCGGTGCGCGGATCACCGACCAGGTGGCGCTGTTCCCCGGACGTCGCGGGGCGGGGCGGATCTTCCGCAATCAGGTCGCGCTGTCGGGCAAAGTGCCGCAGATCTGCTGCCTGTTCGGACCCTCCGCGGCGGGCGGGGCCTACATCCCGGCGTTCTGCGACATCGTGATCATGGTCGAGCACAACGCCTCGATGTACCTGGGCAGCCCGCGTATGGCCGAGATGGTCGTGGGGGAGAAGATCAGCTTGGAGCAGATGGGGGGTGCGCGCATGCACGCCACCGTCTCGGGCTGTGGTGACAATCTCGCGGTCGACGACGAGGACGCCATTGAACAGGCCAAGCTGTTCTTCTCCTACCTGCCGACCTGCTGGCGCGAGCCGGCGCCCGACTCACTCGCCGACAAGCCGGCACTGGAACTGACCGCGGAGGCGGTGCCGGCCGAGGAGTCGGTGCCCTTCGACATCCACGGTGTCATCGAGGCCCTGCTCGACGCCGACACCTTCTTCGAGATCAAGCCGCTGTTCGCCACCGAACTGGTCGTCGGGCTGGGACGCCTGGACGGCCACCCCATCGGCATCGTCGCGAACAACTCGGCGGCCAAGGGTGGCGTGCTCTTCGGCGACTCCGCCGACAAGGCCGCCCGCTTCATCTGGCTCTGCGACGCATTCAACGTGCCGCTGCTCTACCTGGCCGACGTCCCCGGCTTCATGATCGGCAGTGACGTCGAGCGGGCCGGCATCATCCGCCACGGCGCGAAGATGATCTCCGCGGTCTCCGAGGCCACCGTGCCGCAGATCAGCGTGATCGTCCGCAAGGCGTACGGGGCCGGCCTCTACGCCATGGCCGGTCCCGGCTTCCTACCCGACGCCTGCATCGCCCTACCCACCGCCCGCATCGCCGTCATGGGCCCCCAAGCCGCTGTGAATGCCGTCTACGCCAACAAGATCGAAGCCATCACCGACCCCACCGAACGCGAGGCCTTCGTCGCCGCCAAACGCACCGAGTACGAGGCCACCGTCGACCTGCTGGGTCTGGCCTCCGACCTCGTCCTGGACGCGATCATCGAACCGACCGAACTGCGCGCCGAACTGATCCACCGCTACGCCGTCCTCGTCGGCAAGACCCGCGAACCGGTCACCAAGCGCCACGGGGTGTGGCCGGTATGAGCAAGGGGACACCTCCCGCACGCGGGGCAGGCTTGCGCGGGGACGCCCCCGCTCACAGGGGAGGACGTCTGGCAACGGGCCAGCATCCGACACCGGAGGAACTCGCCGCCGTCCTCGCCGCGCTCTCCGTGCGGGCGAGCGGCCCCGAGTCGAAGTACGAAGCATGGCGCCGCACTCGGCAGGACGTCCTGCGCAGATCAGTGAGGTGGCCATGACAGAGATGGAAGTGACCGGAACGGCGCAGCGCGAGGCGTGGGCCGAGCGCATCGACCCGCCGGTGGAGAAGCTGCGCGCGGACCTGTGGTCGATCCCGATCACGCTGCCGGACAATCCCCTGCGCTACACGACCGTCTACGCGCTCGCCGGCGAGGGCGAGGTGACCCTGATCGATGCCGGCTGGGACAGCGAGGCCGGCTGGCAGCAGTTGCAGGACGGACTGGCCGAGTTCGGGGCGTCCATCGCCGACGTCAGCGGCGTACTGGTCACCCACCAGCACTTCGACCACATCGGTCTGGCCCGCCGTATCCGCGAGGCCACCGGTGCGTGGGTCGGACTGCACCCGGCCGACAACGCGATCATCACCAAGCCCGACTTCCGCGAGGAGGGGCTATCGGTCACCACCGACATCCAGTGGCTGATCGGACTCGGCGCCTCGAGCGAAGAGGCCGAACGGCTGCGCCGCCCGGGCGGGCTGGACAAGGACGCCGCGTTCGTCATCCCCGACCGGATGATCGAGGACGGCGAGCTGATCTCCGCGTCCGGCTGGACGCTGCGCGCGGTGCACACGCCCGGTCACACCCCCGGACACCTCGCGTTCTACGATGAGCGCAGCGATCTGCTGTTCGGCGGGGACACCATTCTGCCGCGCATCAGCCCGAACGTGAGCGCCTCGCCACACCACGACAACGATGCGCTCGGCGACTTCCTGAGCAGCCTGGATCGGCTGGCCCAGCAGGAGCCGGACGAAGTGCTACCCGCGCACGAATGGCGTTTTCGCGGGCTCGGCGCTCGGGTCGAGCAGCTCAAGGCGCACCACGACGAGCGTCTGGCCGAGCTGCTCGGGGTGATCGGCCGCAATCCCGGTTGTGTCCCGTGGGACATGGCCGCCGAGCTCACCTGGTCCCGTCCCTGGGACCAGTACGACGGCTACATGCGCGTCAGCGCCGTCGGGGAGACAATGGCCCACCTCGTCCGGCTGGTACGCCTCGGACTGGTGGCGGCATCAGCCGACCCTGTACCTCGATATACGGTGGTAGATCGTGCGGACAGAACCATTGCTCGCTCCACGAGTGTGGCTCGATAGCACTCAGATCCCACCAGCATGACCCCGCACGATGAATCCGCTCTGGAGAACGAGATGACCAAGGCAGTCGAACAGCTCGACGAGGTAGTGATCCGCATCGCCGGTGACTCCGGCGACGGCATGCAGCTCACGGGTGACCGATTCACGCAGGAGACTGCGATGTTCGGCAACGACCTCGCGACGTTCCCGAACTTCCCGGCCGAGATCCGTGCCCCACAGGGCACCTTGGCCGGTGTCTCCTCGTTCCAGTTGCACTTCGCCGACCACGACATCCTCACGCCGGGCGACCGGCCGGACGTGCTGGTGGCGATGAACCCGGCGGCGCTGAAGGCAAACCTCGGCGACGTGCCGAAGGGTGCGACGCTGATCGTCGACACGCACGATTTCACCGACCGCGCGCTGGCCCGGATCGGCTGGAGCAGTAACCCGCTCGAGGACGGCACGCTCGAGTCGTACAACGTGCACGCCCTGGAGCTCACCCAGCTGACGCTGGATGCGCTGGCCGACACGGAGTTGTCCCGTAAGGACGCGGGCCGGAGCAAGAACATGTTCGCGCTGGGTCTGTTGTCGTGGATGTATTCGCGTCCGACGGAGGCGACGCTGGAGTTCATCGCCAGCAAGTTCAAGAGCAAGCCGGATGTCGCCGCGGCCAACATCATCGCGTTCAAGGCGGGGTACGCCTACGGTGAGACCACCGAGGCCTTTGCGGTGAAGTACGAGGTCAGGCCCGCGCCGCAGACCACCGGCGTCTACCGCAACATCTCGGGCAACCTCGGCCTGGCGTACGGCCTGATCGCCGCTGCGAAGCGGGCCGAGCTGCCGCTGTTCCTCGGGGCGTACCCGATCACCCCGGCCAGCGACATCCTGCACGAGCTGAGCAAGCACAAGCGGTTCGGCGTGCGCACGTTCCAGGCCGAGGACGAGATCGCCGGTATCGGTTCGGCGCTCGGTGCCGCGTTCGGTGGTGCGCTGGCGGTCACCACGAGCTCCGGGCCGGGCATCGCGCTCAAGGGCGAGACGATCGGCTTGGCGGTCAGCCTCGAACTGCCGCTGGTGATCGTCGACATCCAGCGCGGCGGGCCGTCGACCGGTCTGCCGACCAAGACCGAGCAGTCCGATCTGCTGCAGGCGATGTTCGGCCGTAACGGCGAGGCGCCGGTGCCGATCGTGTCGGCGTCCACGGCGTCCGACGCGTTCGATGCGGCGATCGAGGCGTGCCGGATCGCGTTGAAGTACCGCACGCCGGTATTCCTGCTGTCCGACGGTTACATCGCCAACGGCTCCGAGCCGTGGGTCGTGCCGAGTGTGGCCTCGCTGCCCGATCTGCGTATCGAGTTCCAGACTGAGCCCAACGGCCCCGACGGCACCTACCTGCCGTACCTGCGCGACCCGCAGACGCTGGCCCGTCCGTGGGCTGTGCCGGGGACGCCAGGCCTGGAACACCGCATCGGTGGCATCGAGAAGGCCGACAAGACCGGCAACATCTCCTACGACCCCGACAACCACGACTTCATGGTCCGTACTCGCCAGGCCAAAGTGGACGCGATCGCGAACGAGCTTCCGCCGCTGGTGGTCGAGGACCCGGACGGCGGCGCAAAGGTGCTCGTGCTGGGCTGGGGCTCGACCTTCGGCCCGATCGGCGCGGCATGCCGCAACGTACGGGCGTCCGGCGCGAAGATCGCCCAGCTGCACCTTCGCCACCTGAACCCGTTCCCGAAGGACCTCGGCGAGATCCTGCACAGCTACGAGAAGGTCGTCATCCCCGAGATGAACCTCGGTCAGCTGGCCCTGCTCGTCCGGGGCAGGTACCTGGTCGACGCCCTCAGCATCACCCAGGTCAAGGGCCTTCCATTCAAGGCGGACGAGCTCGCCGAGCAACTCCGCGCCGTCGTCGAGCAGGGGGAGTGATCTCTGTGGGAACCGATCTCGGCCTCAAGGCCAAGGACTTCAAGAGCGACCAGGAGGTCCGCTGGTGCCCCGGCTGCGGTGACTACGCGATCCTCGCGGCCGTCCAGTCGTTCATGCCCGAGCTGAACATTCCGCGCGAGAACATCGTGTTCATCTCGGGCATCGGCTGCTCCAGCCGCTTCCCGTACTACATGAACACCTACGGCATGCACTCGATCCACGGGCGTGCGCCGGCGATCGCCACCGGCCTGTCCACCAGCCGCGAGGACCTCTCGGTGTGGGTGATCACCGGTGACGGTGACTCGCTGTCGATCGGTGGCAACCACCTGATCCACGCGCTGCGCCGCAACGTGAACCTGAAGATCCTGCTGTTCAACAACCGGATCTACGGGCTGACCAAGGGCCAGTACAGCCCGACCTCCGAGGTCGGCAAGATCACCAAGTCGACCCCGATGGGTTCGCTGGACCACCCGTTCAACCCGGTCTCGCTCGCGCTCGGCGCCGAGGCGACGTTCGTGGCCCGCACGATGGACTCCGACCGCAAGCACCTCACCTCGGTGCTGCGGGCGGCGGCTGACCACAAGGGCACCGCGCTGATCGAGATCTACCAGAACTGCCCGATCTTCAACGACGGCGCGTTCGACGTGCTGAAGGACTCCGACGAGTCTCAGGCCTGGATCGTGCCACTCGAGCACGGTGCTCCGCTGCGCTTCGGCACCGAGGGCGACAGCAAGGCCGTGGTGCGCAACGCCGACGGCTCGCTGACGGTCGAGGAGAACGTGGCCGAGGGCGACCCGCGCATCGTCACCCACGACGCGCACACCGACGACCCGACCTACGCCTTCGCGCTCTCGCGGATCTCGCAGGTTGATCGCCGGTACGCGCCGATGGGTGTGTTCCGGTCAGTGGAGCGGCCGGTGTACGACGAGGCGATGAGCGCTCAGTTGGCTGCCGCGACCGAGCAGGCCACGGCCTCCGGCGCCGGCTTCGACGACGCGGCACTGGACAAGCTGCTGCACGGCAACGACACCTGGACCGTGGCCTGACCAGGTAGGTCGTAACGGCGACAGAGACGACGCCGTCGCTGTCAGCCGACGGCGACGACGGCCGTCTCGTCGAGTTCGACCTGTGCCAGCCGGATGTTGTTGCCGGACGGGTCCCGAAGGCTGGCGTCCAACCCGTAGGGGCGCCGCTCCGGCGGCTCGGTGAACTCGACACCGCGTGGCCGCATCCATGATCGTCGGGCCGGGGACCGCCATCAGCTAGTCAGCCGGGTGTTCGCGGCGTCTTCTCGAAACGTGCGGTGTCGCGGCCGACCGTAGGCGCGCAGCACGCACGAGGGCACCATCGCGTACGCGGCTGCCGGCGGGTAGCTCGCCCGGTACGCGACCGGGTCTTGCCGAACATCCGCGTGAAGCTCGTCGTGAATGACCCGACGCTGCCGAGCCCGACGCTCGTGCAGATGTCGGCGACGGCGTGATCGGTGCCGCGCAGCAGCGCCGCCGCGCGTTCGAGCCGCCGCGTCAGGAGGCGCGACGGTACGGCAGGCGCCGCTGGACGGCGCCGTGTCGCAGCAACTGCCCGCCCCACACACCGTCGGCGGCCAGTCGCTGCCCGTAGGCCAGGCACTGTGCGGCCACGGGGCAGTCGGAGCAGATCGTCAGCGGCAGGTCGGCGTCCTGGAAGCTCTGTGCGTCGGTGAACTGCTCGGCGAAGTCCGGGTAGCGGCGGCACTCGGCCTGCTCGGTCCAGGAGCCGGGAACCGGGCTGGTGAACCAGATCGTGCTGGCCGCGAAGCCGATCTGCTCGCGGGTGGGGCGAGTCATCAAGTACTCCGTGTTTCGTTGTCGGGCGGGCGGGGGCAGGGGCTCGGACGAGCTCGCTCAGCGGCGACAACACAGCATGTCCGGAACCGTAGCCGCTCGAAGCGTAACTACGCAATGTCTAGTGGAAAACTATGCAAGACAGGCGGATCTGCTAATCTGTGCCCTGTCACGAGCGTCAGCATCAAGCCCCGGCTTGCTGACCGGCAACCCTCCTCCGCGGTGGGGTGCCCCGGGTGATGACACGGCCCGTTGCCGACCGGCGCGGGCAAGCGCGGATCCGTCGCTGCGGGTCCCTACCTGGAGTGAGCCCATGACCCGTGCCTCGACCCGTACCGCGCCCCTTGCCGCCCTCGTCGGTGCCGGCACCGAGATTCCGCTCGTCACCGGAGGGACGGTCGCGTACGCCAACCTGGATCTGGCGGCGTCGGCACCCGCCCTGCAGGCGGTCGCCGACCGGGTGGCCGAGCTGCTGCCGCTGTACTCCTCCGTGCATCGTGGGGCGGGCTACGCCAGCGCGGTCTGCACCGCGGCGTACGAGGCGGCCCGGCTCGAGATCGCGGCGTTCGTCGGGGCCAGGGGGGACGATGTGGTGCAGGTCGTGCGTAATACGACCGACGCGCTGAACCTGCTTGCCACCGCCGTTCCGGGCCCCGTGGTGCACCTGGACATCGAGCACCACGCCAACCTGCTGCCGTGGCAGCGGATCGGCGGCCGTGTGGTCTCGGCGCGCGCCACGCTCGCCGAGACCGTCTCGGCGGTGGCGGCGGAGCTGTCGCACTCGCCCGCGGCGCTGCTCGCGATCACGGGCGCCTCGAACGTCACCGGCGAGGTCCTGCCGCTGCGGGAGCTGGCCGACCTCGCACACGCGCACGGCGCACGGATCGTCGTGGACGGCGCGCAGCTGGTGCCGCACCGGCGGATCGACATCGCCGACCTCGGTGTCGACTACCTGGCCTTCTCCGGGCACAAGCTCTACGCACCCTTCGGTGCCGGCGTGCTGATCGGCCCGCGCGACTGGTTGGACGCGGCGCCGGCGTACCTCGCGGGCGGCGGCGCGGTGCGCGAGGTGGGGCTGGACCGGACGGCGTGGGCGCCCGTGCCGGCGCGGCACGAGGCCGGTACGCCGAACGTCATCGGCGCGGTCGCGCTGGCCGCGGCGTGCCAGGCGCTGGCCGCTCTGCCGCAAGGCGCCCTGGCCGCGCACGAGGCCGAGCTGTTGCAGCAGCTGAGCGACGGGCTCGACGCGGTGCCGGGCGTCACGACGCTGGCCCTCTGGCCGGGCGAGGTGGAGCGCATCGGCGTGGTGACATTCGTGGTCGACGGCCACCCTGCTGAGTTGGTCGCCCAATACCTGTCCGCCGAGCACGGCATCGGCGTGCGCGACGGCCGTTTCTGCGCGCACCCCCTGTTGGGCCGGCTCACCGCCGGCGCGAGCGCCGTCCGCGCCTCGCTCGGCGTCGGCAGTTCGACCGGCGACGTGGAGCGGCTGGTGAGTGCGCTCGCCACTCTCGTCGCGGACGGTCCGGGCTGGCGGTACGCCGACGCGTCCGGTGACCATCTGCCGCTGGAGGACCCGAGGACGCTGCCCGGGTGGATCACGGCGGCGGTCGTGCCGGCCTCTCCCTGCACGACCTGAGGCGCGATCCTGAGATATCCGCCGACACGGGTGGCCGGCACGAGCATCGAGATCGTCCGGGTTCTGGCAGATTGGCGCAGTGACCGACGCCGACCTGCTCCTGCGCGGGGTGATGCTCGAAGGACGCTCGGCCGACGTACTGGTCGCCGGCGGCCGTGTGGTGCGGGTCGGCACCGACCTGACTGCCGACGCCCGTGTGGTGGACGCCGCCGGAGCCACGCTGCTACCGGGCCTGCACGACCACCACATCCACCTGCTGGCCGCGGCGGCCGCGGCGGCATCTGTGGCATGCGGGCCGCCGCAGGTGCGCACCCGCGATGATCTGGCCGCTGCGCTCGCCGCCGTCCCGGGTGACGGGTGGGTGCGCGCAGTCGGCTACGACGAGTCGGTCGCGGGCCGGCTGGACCGGGTCGCGCTCGACGCTCTGCTCGCCGACCGGCCGGTGCGCGTGCAGCATCGCGGTGGGTCACTGTGGTCGCTCAACTCGGCCGCGCTCGGCGAACTGGGCCTGGCTGCGGCCTACCCCGACGGCCTGCTGTGGCGCGCCGACGAGATGCTGCGGCCGGCCGCCGGCGGACCGCCCGACCTCACCGCCCTGGGCGCGCGCCTGGCCAGCTACGGGATCACCGGGGTCACCGACGCCACGCCGGGCGACGCGTCCGCGCTCGCCGCGGCCAGTCGGGCGATCCCGCAGCGGGTGCTCACCCTGGGCACCGACCCCAGCGGGACCCTCAGGCACGGGGCGTACAAGATCGTCGTCCCCGACCACGCCCTGCCCGGCCTGGACGAGCTCGCCGGGACGATCGCCCGGGCCCACGCCGACGGCCGCGGGGCGGCCGTACACAGCGTGACCCGGGAGTCGCTGCTGCTCACGCTGCTCGCCTTCGAGCAGGCCGGCGTCCTCGACGGCGACCGCGTCGAGCACGCGGCCGTCGCCCCGCCCGAGGCGATCGGCCTGCTGGCCCGCCTCGGCATCGTGGTGGTCACCCAGCCGTCGCTGGTCGCATTGCGCGGAGACAGCTACCTCGAGCGGGTCGACCCCGACGACGTGCCGTACCTGTGGCCGTACGCCTCGCTGCTCGCAGCCGGCGTACGCGTCGGGTGCAGCAGCGACGCGCCGTACGGTGAGGCCGACCCGTGGCGTTCGATCGCCGCGGCCACCGAGCGCCGCGCTCCGGACGGCCGGGTGGTCGGCGAGCGGGAACGGGTCGACGCGGCGACGGCGCTCGGGGCGTACCTGACCCACCCGCACGACCCAGGTGGTGTGCCCCGGTCGGTCGCGGTCGGTGCCGAAGCGGACCTGGTTCTGGTCGTGCCGGGGCCGCGCGGCATGATCGACGCCGAGGTCCTGCTGACGGTGATCGGCGGGCGGGTCGGCTACGCGAAGGAGCAGGCGTGAGCAGTGGAGGTACCCCCCGCCGACGGGGGAGTCTGCGGAGGCAAGGTCAAGCAGTGAGCGAGCAGTCGGTCCTTGCCGAGCCCCTCGCTTCACGCGCGCCGAAGCGCCCGCCGGCCTCCGGCCCGGCCGCGCCGCTCACGGACTGAGCCGGTGGACGCCGGTCTGCGGCTCGGGGCGGCCGGTACCCCGGAGCCGGCGCTGCTCGTCCTGGAGCTGGACGAGGCGATGGACGACGCCGCGCTGGCGTATCTGGCGGCGGCGGCCGAGTCCTCGGTGGTGCCCACGATCGGGGTGGCCCGCACGCCCCTCGGCCCGCGCTTCGCCGACCTGGGCAGCGCACTCACCGCCACGCTGATCGGGCAGGAGGCCGAGAGCGCCCCGTGGCAGGCCGGTGTGCCCGATGTCGAGGCGGCGCTGGCGATGATCACGGCCACCGCGGCGGCCGCCCCGCGGGCGGCGTACACCCTCGCCGGACTTCTGCGCGTGACCGCAGCCGCGACCGTCTCCGAGGGGCTGATCGCGGAGTCGTTGGCGTATTCGATGCTGCTCGCCGGGCCGGAGTTCGGGCGCTGGCTCGCGGGGTACGCGACCAAGCCCCTCACGCAGCCGGCCGAGCCACCGGTGCTGCTGGAGCGGGACGGCGACGCGCTGACGATCACGCTGAACCGTCCCGAGCGGCACAACGCCTTCGGACGCCCGGTGCGGGACGGGCTGGTCGAGGCGTGCGACCTGGTCGCAGCCGACCCGACGATCACCCGGGTGCTGCTGGCCGGCAACGGGGCCTCGTTCTGCAGCGGGGGAGACCTCGATGAGTTCGGGCGCAACCGCGACGTGCCGACCGCGCACCTGATCCGGGTCGACCGCTCGGTGGCCGCGCGGCTCGATCGCGTGCGCGAGCGGGTCACCGTCGTGCTGCACGGCGCCTGCATCGGAGCCGGCATCGAACTCGCGTCGTACGCCGGTCGCGTGATCGCCCGCCCCGACGCGCGGATCGTCCTACCCGAACTTGCGATGGGCCTGGTGCCGGGCGCCGGCGGCACGGTGGGGATCACCCGGCGGATCGGTCGCTGGCGTACGGCGTACCTGGCCCTGACCGGGCGGCCGCTGCCGCTGGAGACCGCGCTGCGCTGGGGCCTGGTCGACTCCGTCGAAGAGGGCCGGAGCGATGAGCTCGCCGGCTGAGGTACGTGCCGCTGCCGAGGCCGCGGTACGCCAGGGGATCGCGCGGATCGCCGCGCACGCGCCCGCCGCCGACCTGCCCGGTGCCAGTCTGCTCGATGAGCGGCTGCGGCTGGCCGGTCCGGGCTTCGAGCCGCGCAGCGCCTTCCGGATCCTGCGCGCCACCGACGGCTGGTTCGGTCTGTCGCTGCCCCGCGAGTCCGACCGGGAGCTCGTGCCCGCGCTGGTCGAGGACGAGGTCACCGACCCGTGGGACGCCGTCGCGCGCTGGCTGGTGTCTCGACCTCTGGTTGAGGCGCAGGCGCGTGCGGTCCTGCTCGGCCTGCCTGCCGCTGGTATCCCGGCCCCGGGCGGGGCGCCGCGCCGCGAGCCCGTGGTCGCCACACCGGGCGGTGCGCGACCCGGCGCGGCGCGGCCGACGGTCGTCGACCTCTCCTCGCTCTGGGCCGGCCCGCTGGCCGCGCGTCTGCTCGGACTGGCCGGCGCCCGGGTGATCAAGGTCGAGAGCAGAACCCGCCCCGACGGTGCCCGCTTCGGTCCACCCGCGTTCTTCCGCGCGATGCATGCAGGCCACGAGTCGGTGGTGCTCGACTTCGCTGACCCGCGCGCGCTGCGCGCCCTGATCGCGACGGCCGACGTGGTGATCGAGGCCTCCCGGCCGCGTGCGCTGAGGCAGTTGGGCCTGCTCGCCGAGGACGTCGCCGCCGCGGGCACGGTGTGGGCGAGCATCACGGCCTACGGACGCGACGAGGAGAACGCGCTGCGCGTGGGCTTCGGGGACGATGTCGCCGCAGGGGCCGGGCTGGTTGCGTGGACGAGCGAGGGACCGCGGGCGGTCGGGGACGCGCTCGGCGATCCGCTCACCGGCGTCGCCGCGGCCGCGGCCGTCGTCGAGCAACTGGCCACCGGATGTGGCGCGGTTCTGGACGTCTCCATGCACGACGTCTGCAGCGGGGTTGCCGCTGGAATCGCGTCAGCCGGAACGTAAGGTGCTGGGGTGAGCGATCCGAAGAGCGTCCCCGCGCCGCCGCCCGACGAGATTGCGCACCAGATCTTCCTGACCCCGCCGCCCGGGCGCGATCAATGGCACCCGGAGACCGGCTACGACGGAGAGCGGTCCGACCCGAACCTGCCCGTGCTCGCGCAGGGCATGCGCGAGGCGATCGAGGCGTTCACCGCGGCCAACGCCCCCGGTGAGGTGATGGCCGCCGCCGCATCGAAGCTGGCCGAGGTCACCGCGTTGCTGGCGCCGTACGCCGCTGGCGAGGAGGACCAGCTCGCCGGGCGTCGCCTGGACATCCCCGGCCGTGGCCAGGTGCTCGTGCCCCCGATCACCGTGGACGAGTGGAGCGAGCATCACCTCCGCGCGCGCGTCCGGTTCGGCCGGTTCTGGCTCGGTGGCAACGGGGCCGTGCACGGCGGTGCGCTCTGCCTGCTCTTCGACGACATCCTGGGCCGGCTCGCGAACGTCGCCGGCCGCTCGGTCGCACGCACGGCGTACCTGAACGTCGCCTACCGCAGCATCACACCGATCGACGAAGAGCTGGTGCTCGTCGGCAGCATCGACCGTGAAGAGGGGCGCAAGCGTTTCGTCACCGGGCAGATCTGGTATGGCGAGCGGCTGTGCGCCGAGGCGGACGCCCTGTTCGTCGCCCTCCTGCCGGGCCAGCAGTAGCGCTCAGCGCTGGCGGGTACGCGGACGGCGCGCCTGCTGCCGCGCCCAGATCGGCCCAGTAGTCAGTCGCCCTCGCCGGTCAGCGGGGTGAGGGGCACCTCGAAACCCTCGAAGCCGATCTTGAAGTGGCCCTCCTCCGTGGTGACCTCGGTCAGTGCGATGCCCACCGGCAGCGACAGCGGCAGGACGAGATCGAGCCACTGCAGCGGGATCATCCGGATCAGTGGCAACCCCTCGAGGTGGGTCGCGCTCACCACCACCTGGTTGCCTTCGATGCGCACCCGGGTGGATGCCTGCAGCGGGATGCGGCGTCCGAGCGCCTCGACCGAGCCGACGATGCGGACGCCGCCGTTCTCACCGTTGACGAGCTGGATCTCCGGACGGGCGATGCCTGCCACGCCGGCCAGGAGTTGATCGAGCATCTCCGGCCGGGCCAGCGCGGCGGTGAGGTCGGCGAAGTCGAGTCGCAGCGAGCCCTCGAGGTGCTCGGCGACGCGGGCCATGAACCCGCCGTTGCCGCGGACGATGCGCACGCCCGTGAGCCGGACGTCCACGGTGTCCAGGCGCAGGCCGGACCGGGACATCAGCAGGTCGATGATCACCGGCGTAGTTTCTCACCCCCGGTTTTGGCGGCAGATCCGCAGCTGTGCTGGTGGGGCGCCAAAACCGGGGGTGGTCAGCGGGAGACCGCCTGCGCGAACGCCAGTACCCGGCGCGCCTCGTCGACATGCAGGTTCTCGATCAGCTTGCCGTTGAGCGTGGCGACGCCCTTGCCGGCGTCGACCGCTTCGTCGAAGGCGGCGATCACCGCGCGCGCGTGCTCGATCTCGGCCTCGGACGGGGAGAAGACAACGTTCGTCGGCTCGACCTGACCCGGGTGGATCAGGGTCTTGCCGTCGAAGCCCATGACCTTGCCCTGCTCGCACTCCGCGATCAGGCCCTCGGTGTCCGTCACGTCCATGAAGACGCCGTCGACGATGGCCACGCCTGCGGCACGCGCACCGAGCAGCGCGATAGACAGCGGGGTGAGCAGCGCCAGCCGCCCCGGTGTGAGCAAGCCGTGCATCTCCTTGATCAGGTCGTTGGTTCCCATGATCAACGTCGTCAGGCGTTCGCTCGCAGAGGCGATCTCCTCGACATGGAGCACCGCCGCAGGTGACTCGATCATGGCCCAGATCGCGATCTCGCCGCCGGCACCGGCGGCGTCCAGCGACGTCTCGATCTGGCGTACTTCATCGGCCGAGTTGACCTTGGGCACGACGATCGCCGCGGGCCCCGCCGCGACCGCGGCCGTGACGTCCTCGGCGTGCCACACGCTGTCCAGCCCGTTCACGCGGATCGTGAGGATCTTCTCGCCGTACGCCCCGGAGCTCACGGCAGCGCACACCAGCCCCCGCGCGGTCTGCTTCGCGTCCGGCGCGACCGCGTCCTCCAGATCGAGGATCAGCGCGTCGGCCGGGATGGTCTTGGCCTTCTCCAGCGCGCGCTCGTTGGAGCCCGGCATGTACAGGACCGAGCGCAACGGACGCAGATCTGCCATGGTCATGCCTGCACCGAGTACGCCGTGGCGAGCTCGGGGTCGATCCGGGCCAGCGCCTGTGCCAGGTCGACGACCACCTTGCACTGCTTCACCGTGGCGTCGTCCTGCATCTTGCCGTCGATCATCACCGCACCGGTGCCGTCGCCCATCGCCTCGATCACCTTGCGCGCCCACGCCACCTCGGCGGGGGAGGGGGAGAAGACGCGCCGCGCGATGGCGATCTGCCCGGGGTGCAGGCTCCAGGCGCCGACACAGCCGAGCAGGAATGCGTTGCGGAACTGGTCCTCGCAGGCGACCACGTCGGCGATGTCGCCGAACGGTCCGTAGTAGGGCAGGATGCCGGCGGCGGCGCAGGCATCCACCATCTTGGCGATCGTGTAGTGCCACAGATCCTGCTGGAACCGCGTGCGCGGCCCGTTGATGTCCCCGTCCGCGCCGGGATCGGCGAGAACGGCGTAGTGCGGGTGACCGCCGCCGACCCGGGTGGTCTTCATCCGGCGGCTTGCCGACAGGTCGGCGGGCCCCAGCGAGATGCCCTGCATCCGGGGCGAGGCGGCGGCGATCGCGTCGACGTTCTGTACGCCGGACGCCGTCTCGAGGATCGCGTGGACGAGGATCGGGCGTGTCAACCCGGCGCGCGCCTCGAGCTGGGCGAGCAGCCGGTCGACGTAGTGGATGTCCTCGACGCCCTCGACCTTCGGGATCATCACCACGTCGAGCTTGTCGCCGATCTCGCTCACCAGCGTGATCAGGTCATCGAGCACCCACGGGCTGTCGAGGCTGTTCACGCGCGTCCAGAGCTGGCTGCCGGTGAAGTCGACGCTCTTGCCGATCTCGACCAAGCCCGCGCGCGCGGCCTGCTTCTTGTCCGCCTGCACGGCGTCCTCGAGGTTGCCCAACAACACGTCCACCTTGCCGACCAGATCCGGCACCTTGGCGGCCATCTTCGGGTTCGACGGGTCGAAGAAATGGATCATGCGCGACGGGCGGAACGGCACCTCGCGCATCGGCGCCGGGGCACCGAGCGCCAGTGGCTGGAAGAAGGCCTTGGGGCTACGCATCGGCGCTCGTTCTCCTCGTACTAGATCGTGGTCCCCGCGACGCTACCGAGGGCGGCCCGTCCCGAGCCAGGCGGCTGGGAAGTAGGCCACACCTGTTTCCGGCGGGCCCACGGGGTTCCCGTAGTTCTTACGAACCATCCAGGTCGGTCCGATAGCCAGGGCAGGTCGGTTCGTTCGGCGACAGTTCCCGGCCTGGGGGTCCGGCAGAATGGTTCTCACAACGCCGAGGACGAGAGCGAGAACCCCCGCTTCGCTCTCCGAGGCGCAAATACGAGACAAGCCGTCGCCCGGAGACCCCCCCACGTCCGGTCGGCGGCTTGTCGCTTTCCAGCCTCAGATGTGATCGGCGTCCAGCACGACGAGCTGCTTGCCGTTGCGCGGCGACACGTCGGTGATGACGTAGGACGTCAGTGTGCCCCAGTTGATCGTCACCGAGGCGTAGCCGCCGCCGTCCGGCTCGTACTCGATCGTCAGCAGCTTGTGGCCGGCAACCCAGCCGCGTGTCTCCGCCTCGAGGGGCTGCGGGTGGATGTTGAGGAAGCTGAGGTTGACCGGGAGGTCGTCGCAGACCAGGTAGGCGCTCACGCCACGAGTGTGCGGTACGAGCCTCGCTTTGGTCGGACGCCGCGCGGGACGGTCGCCTCGGTACGTGAGGTCGCCGTTACGCCTGATCCGTCCATCTTTGCCAAGCCTGCGGTGAACGCTTGTGCGGCCACACTGCCTGCGCGTAAGCCCGAGGCGGCGCGGCGGGGGTCCGCGCATTCTTGGGGGTAGGTCATGAAACATCCTGTTGCTCGGGCCGCCGCCCTGGGAACCGGCGCACTCGGCATCGTCCTCGTCGTCCCGTTGGTGGCGGCGGGCCCGGCGTCGGCGCATGCGTCCGCCCAGCACCGCTCCGATCACCAGGCGTCCCGCGCGCCTCGCGTGCTGTACGTCTCGCCGAAGGCCGTATCCGCGGGCTCGCGGACCACCTCGGCCCAGCATGCCAAGAACACCGGCCGCTCCTGCTCCTCTGCCCGGTTCTCCGACATCCAGGCCGCGATCGACGCGGCGCCGGTCGGCGGGAAGGTCGTGGTGTGCCGGGGGACGTACGCCACGAGCGTGACGCTCGACAAGCGACTCACGCTGCAGGGCGAGCCGGGGGCCGTGATCGACGCGACCGCCCAGCCGTACGGCGTGGGCGTAGGAGCGTCGTGGTCGACCGTGCGGGGGCTGACCGTGATCAACAGCTCGGGCACGGACGAGTCCTTGCCGTACGACGGCATCGTCACCGCTGCGTTCACCGCGACCGGTCCGGTGCCGGCCGACCACGTGACGATCGAGCACAACGTGGTCCGCGGAAACCACGGGTCGGGCATCGACCTGAACAGCACCTCCTACTCGCTCGCTCGCGACAACGTGGCGATCGAGAACGGGGTCGGAGTGAATGTCGCGGACGACCTCGGGGCGCCAGCGACGCACAACCTGATCACCGACAACATCACCGACCGCAACTTCGGCGGTTGCGGCATCGCGCTGGCCGACCACTCGGGCCTGGGGGTGACGGACAACGTCGTGAGCTGGAACGTGTCGGACGACAACGGTCTGAGCACGCCCACCGCGCCCGACGCGTCGGCCGGCAGCGGCGTGATCCTGGCCAGCCCGATCCCGGGCGGTGTCGTGAGGAACAACGTGATCTCCTTCAACGAGTTCCGCGGCAACGGTCACGCTGGTGTGGTGGTGCATCAGCACGTCCCGAACATCCCGGACGGACCGACGGCCGACTTCAGCGGCAACCGGCTGCTCAACAACGTGATCGGTACGAACAACCTGCGAACCGACACGTCGGACACGCACACGACGGGCATCTACCTGGGCAGCGCCAACCCGCTGGCGATCACCGTGCGAGGCAACCGGATCAGCCGCGACTACTACGGCATCTTCACGGCCGGTGATGTGACCGTGACCGGGAACCACAACCAATTCCGGCATGTCACCGTGCGGGTCGCGGGGGTGCCGACCTACTGAGCCGCTCCACCGCCGGTTCTGTCGGCAGCGGCTGACAAGATCGGGACGTGACGGGGTTACGGCGAGCGGCGCAGGTTCTGGTCGCCGCCGTGGCCCTTGCCGCATGCACGAGCCACGGCCCGGCGGTGCCCTCGGACTCGTCGCCGGCAGCCCCGTCGCCGGCAGCCCTGTCGCCGGCAGCCCTGTCGTCGAGCGGCCCGGGCCAGGGCGCCGCGGCACGACAGGACAGCGCCCTGGGCCAGCTTGGCACGCTCGCGGTCAAGGGTCGCGCCCCGAAGACCGGGTACTCCCGCGAGCAGTTCGGTCCGGCGTGGACCGACGATTCGACCGCCCCTGACGGCCACAACGGCTGCGACACCCGCAACGACATCCTGCGGCGCGATCTGGTCGACCTCACGCTCAAGCCGGGCACGCACGGCTGCGTCGTGCTCACCGGCACCCTGAAGGACCCCTACCGCGACGCGACGATCGCGTTCGTACGTGGCGTGAGCACCTCGAGCGCGGTGCAGATCGATCACGTCGTGGCGCTGGGCGATGCCTGGCAGACCGGCGCGCGGTACTGGGACGCCGCCACCCGCCGCGCATTCGCGAACGATCCGCGCAACCTGCTCGCGGTCGACCAGCACAGCAACGCGCAGAAACAGGACGCGGACGCCGCCAGCTGGCTGCCGCAGAACAAGGCGTACCGCTGTGCGTACGTGGCGCGGCAGGTGGCGGTGAAGGCGCGGTACGGGCTGTGGGTGACGCCGCCCGAGCACGACGCCATCGCGCGGATCCTCGGCGGCTGCCCGGGGCAGTAGCTGCCCCGGAGGACGCGATCTGGGAAGCTGGGGGCATGCGTCCTGGTGGTCCTGGTTCTCGTCGTCCCGCTCCCAACCCCGCTGCTGCGGCTGCCATGGCCGGAGCGGTGGACCTTGCCGCGGTGAAGGCCCGCGCCGAGGCACAGCAGCGTGCGGCATCGGCTCCCGCGCCGTCGGCTGCCCAGTCGGTCGTGGCGGTCACCGAGGCGAGTTTCCAGGCCGAGGTGCTCGACCGTTCGTTCCAGGTGCCGGTGCTGGTCGTCTTCGCCTCGGCGCGCTCGCAGGCCAGCCAGACCCTGCTCACCGACCTCACCCCCGTCGTCCAGGAGCAGAACGGTGCGCTCGTCCTGGCTCAGGTCGATGTCGACGCCGACTTGCGCATCGCCCAGGCGATGCAGGTGCAGGCGGTGCCGACCGTCATGGCGGTGATCGGCGGCCAGCTGGTGCCCGGGTTCGAGGGCGCGCTCGCCGCCGAGCAGCTGACCCAGTTCGTCGGCGCGGTCGTCGCCGCCGGGCGCGAGGCCGGCCTCTCCGGTGCGGGCGCCGCTCCGGTCGAGGGGCAGGACGAGCCGGAAATTCCCGCCCACCCGGAGGATCCGCGCTTCGATGCGGCCGAGCAGGCTCTCGCTGCCGGCGACTACACCCTGGCCGAGCAGCGGTTCCAGGCGATCCTGGACGCCGAGCCCGCCAACGCGGACGCCCAGACCGCGATCGCGCAGGTACGCCTGCTGCGTCGTGTCGATTCGGCCGGAGAGGTGGCGGCAGAGCCCGCCGCCGACGACGTCGCCGGGCAGCTCGCCGCGGCCGACCTGCAGTTCGCCGGCGGGGACGCCGACTCCGCGCTGCGCCGCCTGTTGGACCTGCTCGCCAGGGTCGCCGGCGAGGACAAGGACACGGTACGTACCCGATTGATCGACTTCTTCGAACTGCTCGGCCCGGAGGACCCCCGCGTGCCGGCCGCGCGTCGCGAGATGGCCCGCGCCCTGTTCTGACGAGCTGGTCAGTCGACGCGCCGCTCCGACGGCAGCCGGGAGCGGGTGAACGTGCCCGCCAGCAGCATCGCCAGCAGCGGGACGCCGACGGCAGCGACTGCGATCAGCGGCCACTGGATCACCAGGCGGAGGTGGTTCGGCACGTCCTGCGAGGCGATGGAGTAGACGGCGGTCTGGTTGGCCTGGTGCCTGATCCAGGCGATCGCCGGCACGAACCCGGCCGCGGTTCCGACCAGGCAGCCAAGAGCGGCGATCACCCCGGCGCGCGAGGCCGACACGACCCGGCGGGTACGCGGCGCCGCGCCGACCGCACCGAGGGTGACCAGGTCGGCACGGCCGTCTACGTTGGCGAGCGCGGTCGCCACCGCGGCGGCTCCGAGCGTGATCAGCCCGGCCGCGCCGACGAGAACCCAGAGCGCCCACTCGGAACTCGACGAGAAGCCGTCCTCGGTGACGAGGTTGCTGGAAAATGGGCCGAGGTCGGCAAGTGCCTCGTTCGTGGCCTGCCGCTCGGCGGTGGTGGGGCGGTGCGCGAGCAGCGCGATGACCCCGTCGACGGACGGCGGCCCGGCGAGCTCGGTGGCGAGCGCCGGCGGAACGATCAAGATGGCGGCGGGGAAGCCGCGCTCGACCGCCACTCCGGGCACCGTGACCTTGCGGGACGTGCTCGTGTCGAGCCCGGAGTTGCCCGGATCCTCGGTATCCGTCACCGCCCAGAGACTCACCATGCCGTCGTGCACGTAGCCGCTGTCCGAGACCACCACGTGCCCCGCGCGCAGCGCGGCCTCCGCCTCGGGCAGGTCGACGCCGAACAGCGCGCTGACCGCGCTGCCGTCGTCGACCACCACCGAGTCGAACATCCCGCCGCGGTAGCGCGACGTCCCGATGCTCTGGCCGTTTCCGTCCGGGTCGTCGAGCTGCAGATCGACCGACTTGCACGGCTGCGACGGCGCCGGGTCGTTGGTGCACGCCGGTCGGCCCAGCGACCGGACGGCCGCGACCTGCGTCGTGGCGAGGTGATTCTTCAACGCCGCCGCGACCGCCACTTCGGAGTCACTGGGCTGCTGGCCTGCCGGTCCGTCGACGACTCGGAGATCGACGTAGGCGGCGTTGGTCGACATCTCGGGTGTGTAGTTGCGGCGGTCCAGGTCGGTCTGGCTCGCGGCGACGAGGGTGATCGCGATCGCGCCGATGGTCGCGGCCATGATCGCGGCAACGGCCGGGGCCGCGGAGGCGCGGTTGCGCGAGGCGTCCCGCAGCGCGAGGCGCGGGGCGAACGGCAGCCAGCGGCCCACCATGGCGGCGAGCGTGATCAAGGTCGGGGCGAGGACGATCAGCCCGAACTCGGTGATGACGACGCCGGCGAGGATCAGGTTCACGTTGCGATTGGCACCCGCGCCGGCGAGCGCGACGACGACGCCGACCGCCGTGATGATCAGGCCGATCACCGGGACCCGGCGCTTGATCCGCGTCTGGCCGCGGCGTCCGGCAAGGGCCGCGACGACATCGGTGCGTGCGGCGGTGATCGCCGGCACGAGCGAGGCGAGGACGGCGGTGACGAGGCTGATCAGGGCCAGCCCGGCGAGTTCCAGCGGGCGCACGTCGAACGGGCCGGGGAACTGGTCGAGGCGCCCGCCGAACAGGCCGATTGCCGCGGCGAGCAGACCCACGCCCAGGACCGCTCCGATGAGCCCCGCCGCGAGGCCGAGCACGAGGCCGTTCGCCAACACGATGTTGCGCAGGTCGCCACGGCGTCCACCGGTCGCGGCGACGAGGGCGAGATCCCGACGCTGGCGGCGGGCGCTGACCGCGAAGGCCGGCCCGGCGAGCAGGACGACCTCGAGCAGCGCCATGCCCGCGATCAGCCCGATGGTCGCCGCGGCGCTGGTGCTCAGCCGGGCGCCGGAGTCACCGACATCCGGGATCTGTGACTTGGGCGGCGGGTTGAGGAACGGCTCGCGCGCGATGGCGATGAAGCCGAGCTTGTTCAGCTCCCGCACCTGAGACCAGGTGAACGGAGCGGGCGTGTCGACCAGGTATTCGGTCGCCGTCGGCTCCGGAGTGACGCCGGACGGTGCGGTATACGCCTGGTCGACGTTGCGGCCGTGCATCGAGTGGACGGTGCCCACGACGGTGAGGGCGCGTTTGCCGTCGTAGGTGTGCAGCGTCTCGCCGACCGTCAGGCCGGTGAGCTTGGCAAGGTGCGTCGTCAGTGCGACCTCGCTCGCGGTGCGCGGCGCCCGGCCGGAGACCTGCGTGATCATGCCCGCCGCGATCGGATCCGCGTAGTCGAAGCCGGTGAGTGGGGCGTACTGCACGCCGGCCTGCGTGCGGATGTTCAGCCCGGTCGTGTCCTGCGTCATCGTGATCAGGCGCGAGCCCCGCGGCAGCGTCCGGGTGAGGTCGGCGATGCCCGGCGGCGTGGTCGTGCCCGTGCCGTCCGGTCCGCCCGAGGAGCCGAAGGCGCCGAGCCAGCCCCGCGGCGTCTGGTCGACGTCCCCGGTCATGCCCGGGCTCTGCACGGCGACGTCCGCCGCACCGATCTCGCGGGTGAGCCTCTGCTCCGGATTGAGCTGGTAGGTCCGCCAGCCGACGTCGACGCCCGCCAGGACCAGTACGGGCAGCCCGATCAGGGCGATGACCAACAGGCTGCGCCCACGGTGCCGCGAGGCGTCGCGGCGGGCGATGCGCAGAGCGGCCCGGAACGCGCTCATGCCGGCAGCAGGGACTCGGGCGAGCCCAGCGGTTCGGTCTCGTCGATCAGCCTGCCGTCGCGCAGGAACACCACCCGGTCGGCCCACCCGGCGTGCCGCGCGTCGTGCGTGACCATGACCGCTGCGGCGCCGGCGTCGCAGCGGGTCCGCAGCAGGCGTAGGACGTCCTCGCCGGTGTGCGAGTCGAGGGCTCCGGTCGGCTCGTCGGCGAGGATCAGCCGGCGGTCGCCGACCACCGCGCGGGCGATGGCCGTGCGCTGCTGCTGGCCGCCGGACATGTCGTCGGGGAAGCGGTCGGCGAGCTCGCGCAGGCCCATCTCGTCCAGGACCTGTATCGCCTCGCTGCGCGCGCGGCGTGCCGGTACGCCGTCGAGCTCGCGCGGCAGCATGACGTTCTCGACCGCGGTCAGCGACGGGATCAGGTTCAGGCTCTGGAAGACGTATCCGATCGAGCGGCGCCGCAGCCCGGCCAGCGAGCTGCGGGTCAGACCTGTGAGCCGGACGTTGTCGATGATCACGTCGCCGGAGCTGGGGGAGTCCAGGCCGCCGGCCAGGGTCAGCAGGGTCGACTTGCCCGATCCGGACGGCCCCATCACGGCGACGAACTCGCCGGGTGCGACGGTCAGCGACACCGCGTCGAGTGCATGCACCGCCGAGTCGTCATGGCCATGGACACGGCTGACCGCGCGCAGTTCGAGCACCGGGGCGGTCATGAGCGGGTCCCCTCGGTCGTACGCGCGCGGACGGGGGAGGAGCGCTCGGCGGGTGGTTTGGCGCTTCGCTGCGCACGGGCCAGCCGCGTCTCGCAGTGGTCCAGCCAGCGGATCTCCGCCTCGGCGGTGAAGATCAGCGAGTCGGCGACCAACAGCCAGGAGAGGTCATCGCCGGCAGCCTCACGGGCGCGGGTGTACTCCTGCAGGGTGCGGATCGTCGCGGCCCGCTGGGCCTGGATCACCGCGGCGATGTCGACGCCGGGCGTACGCACCGCCAGCGCGAGCTTGATCGCCAGCTCGTCGCGTCGCGGCGACTCGTGGCGGACCGGGGTGGCGAACCAGCTCCGCACCTCGACCCGGCCGTCGTCCGTGATGGCGTAGACGCGTTGGGACTCCTCGGTGCTGTCCTGTGCCTCGACCAGCCCGTCGCGCTCCAGCCGGGAGAGGGTCGTATAGACCTGTCCGACATTCAGCGGCCACGTCGAGCCGGTGCTCGCCTCGAACTCCTGGCGCAGCTGGTATCCGTACATCGGAGCACGCTCGAGCAGCGCCAACAACCCATGCTTCACAGACATATACCGAGTATGCATACCCGGTATCCGAAACGCAAGATTGGGGGTTGTGTCGCTCGCGGACGCTGCTAGCGTGAACGCCGTTCACAAGGGCTCGCGCCCGCTGCTGCGCGACAAGGGAGTCACCGATGGGGACGCAACTGCACGTCGAGGGCGGCACGCCGCCGCTGCTGCCCGAGCTG
>Ga0164242_10000488_pt1 | contig 47577 bp, 45 predicted proteins | sample OricomgcompostMG_FD_108783 | JGI IMG/M metagenome (GOLD analysis project Ga0164242, IMG submission 108783) | Miracle-Growth compost microbial communities from Emeryville, California, USA - Original compost - Miracle growth compost (MG) ... | reverse complement strand
TTCCGCGACTTGATGCCGAACAATGCCGTCGAGTACTTCGTGTCGTACTACGACTACTACCAGCCGGAAGCATACGTCCCGCAAACGGACACCTTTATCGAAAAAGATTCGTCGATCAATGCGGAGGTCGAGCGTCTTCGGCACTCGACCACGAACTCACTACTAAGCCGCCGAGACGTCGTGGTCGTGTCCACAGTGTCGTGCATCTACGGGCTGGGCGCCGCCGAGGAATATCTGGAGGCGATGGCCGCACTGCAGGTGGGGCAGAACGTCGGGCGAGACAGGCTGATCCGGATGTTCGTCGGCATGCAGTACCAGCGCAACGACGTGGACTTCTCGCGCGGAAAGTTCCGGGTGCGCGGTGACACCATCGAGATCATCCCGGTGTACGAAGAGCACGCGATCCGCATCGAGTTGTTCGGTGACGAGATCGAGGCGCTCTATGCACTGCACCCGCTCACCGGAGAGATCATCAAGAGGATGGACGCCGTGTCCGTCTTTCCTGCTACGCACTACGCTGCAAGTCCCGAAACGATGCAGCGGGCAATCGGAACCATCAAGATCGAGCTCGAGGACCGACTTGCTGAACTCGAACGGCAGGGCAAGCTGCTCGAGGCTCAGCGATTACGGATGCGCACGACGTTCGATCTGGAGATGATGGAGCAGATCGGATTCTGCTCAGGCATCGAGAACTATTCCCGGCACATCGACGGGCGCGCACCCGGCGAAGCGCCACACTGCCTTCTCGACTATTTTCCTGACGACTACCTGGTCGTCATCGACGAGTCACACGTCACCGTGCCGCAGATCGGGGCAATGTATGAGGGCGACGCGTCCCGCAAACGCACCCTGGTCGAACACGGATTCCGGTTGCCGAGTGCGTTGGACAACCGTCCATTGAAGTGGAACGAGTTCACCGAACGGGTCGGCCAGACGGTGTACCTGTCTGCGACGCCGGGCAGATACGAGCTCGGACTCGGTGCAGGCATCGTCGAGCAGATCATCCGCCCCACGGGGCTCATCGACCCAGAAGTCGTTCTGAAACCGACCAAGGGTCAGATCGACGACCTGCTCGAAGAGATTCGGCTGCGCTCGGAACGCAACGAACGCGTGCTCGTGACAACGCTGACGAAGAAAATGGCCGAAGAACTGACCGACTTCTTCGCAGAGGCAGGCGTGCGAGTGCGCTATCTGCACTCGGATGTCGACACGCTGCGCAGGGTCGAGTTGCTTACAGAGTTGCGGCAGGGCGTATACGACGTTCTGGTCGGCATCAACCTGCTTCGCGAAGGGCTCGACCTTCCCGAGGTATCGCTTGTCGCCATCCTCGATGCTGACAAGGAAGGCTTCCTGCGCTCGTCGACCTCGCTCATCCAGACCATCGGTCGCGCAGCGCGCAACGTGTCCGGCCAAGTGATCATGTATGCGGATGTCGTCACAGACTCGATGAAACAAGCGATCGACGAAACCAACCGCCGGCGAGAGAAGCAGGTGGAGTACAACACCGCAAATGGCATCGATCCGACACCGTTGCGCAAACGGATCGCCGACATTACCGACGTATTGGCACGCGAAGGCGCAGACACGGCGAAAATGCTGGCGGGCAGGGACACCAAGAAGAAGTCGCCAACCCCGAACCTACGACACGTGGGGATCGCCGCCTCCGGTGCGAACGAACTGGAGGCGCTGATCGCCGACCTCAACGAGCAGATGCTCACAGCCGCGGGCGAATTGAAGTTCGAACTCGCCGCGCGTCTGCGAGACGAGCTCGGCGACCTCAAACGCGACCTCAGGCAGATGGAGAAAGCCGGGCACGCCTGAGGATTCCGGCAGTACAGCGAAAGGAAACAGCATGACAGGCAAGCCGTTTCAACTGACGATGGATGCTGCGAACCCGCAGGCGCTCGGCGCGTTCTGGGCAGAGGCGCTTGGCTACATCGAGGAGCCTGCCCCTGATGGGTTCGACAGTTGGGAGGCCGCGCTCACCGCATGGGGTGTTCCTGAGGAGAAATGGGACGACGGTTACGCGATCGTCGACGATGCAGGCAACCGACCACGAATCTTCTTTCAGCGCGTGCCCGAGCCGAAGACCGCGAAAAATCGCCTGCACATCGACATCGAAAGCGGCGCCAGACGAACTGGCACAACGAAGGATTGGGCTGTCCTGCGCTCAACCGCCGCGCGGCTTGTGGAGCTTGGCGGCACCGTTCAGCTGGAATTCAACGACAAGGAAGGCGGCGAGTGGATCGTGATGCAAGACCCGGAGGGCAACGAGTTCTGCGTCTGCTGATCCGCTGCTGTTGATACGGTGATCGGGTGAGCATCGCCGCCGGACCCCGGGTTTGAGGCGCTGGGTATGAAGTCGGACATGAAACGAAACGGTGTTGTCCTGCTCAGTTGTGTCGGGCTCGGCATCGTTGTACTCATCGGAGCAGGAACACAGGGCGCTGCCACGTTCAGCGGCGTGCGCTGGGTCCCCGACTTCAGTCCGCCGACGAACATGCCCGTGTTTCCCACGAATCTAAGCACCGATCGTCCAACGCCGCCTCCACAGGCTGGCCAACACGCATCCATAACGTTCGACCTCGGGTTGATCCTGTGGATATGCACCGGAATCGCTGCGCTTATCGTGATCCTGCTGATCATTCGCTGGCTGCTTCGCAGGCAGCCGCGCACGGCAGAAACAATCGATGCCACGGAGGTGTCTGCTGCAGAAGAGCCGAGCGAAGCACAGGAGCGATCAGAGCCGAGCACACCGGTGGTGCGCCGAGGGCTGCGCCAGGCCATCACCGACCTGGCGACCGAGCGCGAGCCACACGATGCAATAGTCAAAGCCTGGCTCGGGCTGCAGGAAGCGGCAGAAGATGCCGGGGTGAGCAGACGGCTTGCTGAAACACCCACCGAGTTCACCCGCCGCGTCCTTGCACGCGTTCCGGCCGACGCCGACGCTGTCGATGTGCTGCTGAGCTGCTATCTGAAAGTACGATTCGGTGATCATCCGGCTACAAACGCGGACGTCGAGCGCGTGCGGCTGTCCCTTGAGTCTCTTGCCTCCTCCTGGGAGTCGGTGAAGCGACCGTGACGCAGAGATACGAAGCACCAGCTGGCAGGGCGTGGCGTGGACGGCTCGCCTGGCTGGTCGTGCTCGCCGTCCTTGCAGGTGCCATTGCGTGGTACGTCGGCGTGGACGGCTCGCATGCCGCGGTGATCGGGTCAGCGACCCTGGCCGTCGGACTGATCTGGATGGCGGTGCCTGAGCGTCCATCCTGGGTATGGGCGCCAGAACCTCACGCGAAAGACGATGGCAATCGCAACGATGTCAACCGCCTTTCGTGGTCTCTTCGCACACGCAAGCGTCGGGTGCGACCAGAAGCGGTTCGGCGGATCAGGCAGCTGGCCGCGCAGCGTCTGGACACGATCGCGGTTGGCGGTGCCCGGCCGCTCGACCTCGACGATCCAACCGACCAGGCATCCATCGAGCAGCTCATCGGCGGGCGGGCATATCGAACGCTGCGATCCAATCCCGTCCGCCAACCGACATTTGCCGACATCGAACAGTGCCTCGACGCGCTCGACGCAGTCGTAGAATCCGACAGCACCCCGACCAGAAGGTGGACACCGTGATGGAGCAGAACCCGGGCGCGCAGGCCCAGCCTACGATCGAGGAGATCTCACGCCTCAGCGTCGCCGTTCTCGAACGGGTGAGCAGTGTGGTCGTCGGCATGTCCGATGCGCTTGAGTTGGCTCTGGCCACCATCCTTGCCGGCGGTCACGTGCTGTTCGAAGACGTTCCCGGCCTTGGCAAAACGCTCGCTGCGCGCAGCATCGCATCGGCGATCGGCCTGGACTTCCGCAGGCTTCAGTGCACACCGGACCTGCTGCCGGCAGACATCACCGGTTCGTACGTGTACGCGCCGAACTCTGGCGAGTTCGTGTTCAGGGCGGGCCCGATCTTCACCGGGCTGTTTCTCGCGGATGAAATCAACCGAACGGCGCCCAAGACGCAGTCGGCTTTGCTCGAGGCGATGGCGGAGGGCCAGGTCACCGTCGAAGGCCAGTCGTTCGCCCTCCCTGCGCCATTCCACGTCATCGCAACGTCTAACCCCATCGAGTTCGAGGGCACATATGCACTCCCAGAAGCGCAGCTCGACCGTTTCATGGTGCGCCTAGCCGTCGGGTACCCGGACGGCACCGGGGAGCGGCGTATTCTCAGCAACCGTCTCGCGCGACAGCACGAGGTCGCATCAGTTGAACCCGTTGTCGACGCTGCGACCCTGCGCAGCATGCAACGGGGGATCGAACGCGTACACGTGGATGCAGACATCGTCGGATACTGCGTCGATCTCGCGACAGCGACCAGGTCGAATTCGTACGTGCAGGTCGGAGCGTCCCCACGCGGTTCTCAAGCCCTGCTGCTCGTCGCGCGCGCCCGCGCCGTCATGGCCGGCCGCGACTTCGTCACGCCTGAAGACGTCAAGAAGGTGGCCGTCGCCGTGCTCGCACACCGGCTTTCGCTCACAACACAAGCGTGGGCGAACGGCATCCAAGCCACCCATGTGGTTGCAGGTATCGTCGACCAGGTCGCCGGCCCTCCCGCCGTCGGCGTCTCGCAGAGCGCATGACATGAGCACGACAGAGCACCGTGGGCCGGACTGGCTCCCCAGCTGGACACTGTCCGGCGCGATTCCGGCTGCCGCCGTCGTCGCCGTCGCATTCAGTGCCGCCGGGCTCGTCTTTTCCCGTGTCGACCTCGTGCTCATCGCGCTGCCGCTGATTGCCAGCATCGCGCTCGCCTGGGGACGACGACCACAAGCGGATGCGCCCAGTTTCTTCTCCGCCACTGTGGGCGGCGGTGCAGACGGCCACGAAAGCGGGATGCTGCGATACACCATCGGCATTGAACCGCCCGACGCGGCCGAACAGGTGCAACTCAGGTTGGCCGTGCTCTCCGGCACCGGTTCCGAGTACACGATCGCCGCCTCGGCGGCGGGCTCGATCGCAGGCAGAGTGCCGATCGTCCATTCCGGTCCGCAGGAACTGCTCAGAGCGCAGTACCGGCTGATCGGCCATGACGCTGCCTTCTTCAGCTCGGTCAGCCAACCACATCAGGTGCGCCGGGCGATTGCACCGGCATTCACACCGATCGACAGCCTGCCATTGCCGCCGGTGCTGCACGGTCTCACGGGCACACATGACTCCAAGCGGCCGGGCGACGGCGGGGAGTTCCGTGACATCCACCCATTCACGCCAGGCGACCGCTTGCGACGCATTGATTGGAAGGCGACAGCCAGGCGCGCTCAGACGCCCGGTGAATTGTACGTGCGCAGAACGACGGCCACGGCGGATGCCACGGTGCTGCTCGTTGCGGACAGCCGAGACGATGTCGGCGAGAACGTCGCGTCCTGGAGTAGCTGGAGTAGCGCGTCTTCCGCGCTGAGCGGACGCACATCGATGGATATCGCACGCACCGCCGCGTCGTCAATCGCCGCAGGTTATATCAGGGCAGGGGACCGCGTCGGCTTTCAGGACCTGGCATCGAGCGCACGCGTGATTCAGCATGGCGGAGGCAGTCGCCACTTGGCGCGCGTGCTCAGGGCCATCGAGTTGACGGGACCCTCTGGTCCTCCGCTGCACAGGGTTCGCGCACCACTGGTGGTGCCAGGAGCCCTGATCTATGTGTTGTCAACGTTCCTCGACGACGAGGCCGGCCGGATGGCAACGCTATGGCGGGCAGCAGGTCACCGGGTGATCGCCGTCGACGTGCTCCCTGTCGCGAAGCTGAACCGGCTGCAGAAAGAAGAGGTGCTTGCGCACAGAATCATCATGATGGAACGCGCGGATCGCATCCGTTCTCTCACGTCATACGGGATCGATGTGCTCGCGTGGGATCAGTCAGATCGGCCGGCGACGCGGGCCGCCGTCTTGCGCACGATCAGCAGGCAGGCGGCGGCACGGTGAGCGGCAGCATTCGCGTTCGGGTACGGCAAGCACCCCGCCTCGGTGCCCGCGTGCCGGGCTGGATGCTTCGCGGCATTCTCGCCGCGGTCGGCATCGTGTTGTGCCTAGTACAACTTCCACTCGGTACCGACGGAGTCTGGGCCTGGGTCGGCATCGCAATCACCGGTATCGCCGTGGTTTTTCCGACGACACCCGCCGCGTGGCTGCTCATGCTCTTGCTCGGGATCAGTGTGCTGTCTCGCGTGCCGTCGCCGGCCGACCCGCGCATCTACCTGCTCATCGCGGGCATCCACCTTCTGCACCTGATCGCGTCGTACACGCGTGTTGTTCCCGTCCGCGGCTGGATTCAGGTGCGAGCCCTTGTCTCACCGCTTCGTCGGTATCTGCTTGTGCAACTCCCGGCGCAGGCCGTCGCCCTCCTCACACTTGCCGTTTTCGCGCCGAAGATCGGCGAGCATCGCGTTGCGATCCCCGCGCTCGGCATCGTGGCAGGCATCGCACTTGTCGGACTCGCGCTTGTGCTGATCGTGCCCATGATTCTGCCAGCAACGCAAGCGAAACGGGGCCGCGTTCGCTAAGGGCAGTCGTCGTCGCCACGCGGATGTCGGCGGCTGAACATAGACTCATTGGGTGTCAATTACCAAGGTCGATTCCGAAGCCAAACTCAGCGTTCGTGGCGCACGTGTGCACAATTTACGCAACGTCGACCTCGAGATTCCGCGTGACGCACTCGTGGTCTTCACCGGCCTGAGTGGTTCGGGAAAATCGTCGCTAGCATTCGACACGATTTTCGCTGAGGGGCAGCGCAGGTATGTCGAGTCGTTGTCAGCTTATGCACGTCAGTTCCTTGGTCAGGTCGACCGCCCCGACGTGGACTTCATCGAGGGTTTGAGCCCTGCCGTGTCGATCGACCAGAAGTCTACGAACCGTAACCCGCGGTCGACTGTCGGAACGATTACCGAGATCTATGACTACATGCGCCTGCTGTGGGCGCGCATCGGCGTGCCGCACTGTCCGGTCTGCGGTGAGAAGATCCAGCGACAGACAGTTCAACAGATCGCAGACCAGCTGATGGAGCTCGAGCCGGGAACCAGGTACCTCATCCTGAGCCCGGTCGTGAAGCAGAAGAAGGGTGAATTCGTCGACCTGTTCGCCGAGTTGGCCGCGAGCGGATATTCACGCGCACTGGTCGACGGCGAACAGATCCAACTGAGCGAGCCGCCTACGCTCAAGAAGCAGTACAAACACGACATCTCGGTTGTTGTGGACAGACTCGTCGCCGGCCCAGACATCCTGGGCCGCCTCACCGATTCGCTTGAGACGGCACTCTCGCTGACCGACGGTCTTATCGCCGTGAACTTCGTCGATCGCGAGGGTAAAGACGCCTGGCGAAACTTCAGCGAAAAGCTGTCGTGCCCGAACGGGCATCCGATTCAACTCACCGAGGTTGAGCCGCGCACATTCTCGTTTAACGCCCCGTTCGGCGCATGCCCTGAATGCTCGGGCCTCGGCACCAGGATGTCGGTCGATGAAGACCTGCTGCTTTCAGACCCGTCGCTGAGCATCGCCGAGGGTGTGATCCTGCCGTGGACGACCCAGGGCAAGGGGCTGTTCCAGTACTACGAGAAGCTGCTCGAGGGTCTGGCCCGTGACCTGAAGTTCTCTCTGAACACACCGTGGGAAGACCTATCGGCCGACATCAAGAACGCCGTGCTGCGTGGTGACAACTTCGAAGTGAAGGTGAAGTGGCGCAACCGCTACGGGCGCGAGATGAGCTACACGTCGGGGTTCGAGGGTGTTGTTCCATACATCGAACGGCAATATCTTCAGGCCGAGACCGACACCCAGCGGCAGCGCTGGGGGGAATACCTGCGCGAAGTGCCGTGCCCGGTCTGCGGCGGAAAGCGGCTGAAGCCAGAGGTGCTCGCCGTGCTCATTCACGACGTGTCGATCGCCGACGTCGCCGAGTTGTCGCTTGCGGATGCTCGCACGTTCATGAACAAGTTGGTGCTAACAGAGCGCGAACAGAAGATCGCTGCTCAGGTGCTGCGCGAGATCAAGGTGAGGCTGGACTTCCTGATTCAGGTCGGCCTGAACTACCTCAGCATGGCGCGGGCGGCCGCAACCCTCTCGGGGGGCGAGGCACAGCGCATTCGCCTCGCAACGCAGATCGGCTCTGGGCTGACAGGCGTTCTCTACGTGCTCGACGAGCCGAGCATCGGACTGCACCAGCGCGACAACCGTCGACTGATCGAGACGCTGATCGCACTTCGCAACCTGGGCAACACGCTTATCGTCGTCGAGCATGACGAAGACACGATCAGAACGGCGGACTGGATCGTCGACATCGGTCCCGGAGCAGGGGTCAACGGCGGCAGAGTCGTGCACTCGGGGTCGTATGACGATCTGGTGGCGAACACCGCGTCGCTCACGGGAGACTACCTTGCCGGTCGCCGCGCCATCGAAATGCCTGCAACCCGCAGGCCGATCGACCCGGAGAGGAAGATCACCGTGGTCGGCGCTCAGGCGAATAACCTGAAGAAGGTCACCGTCGACTTCCCGCTTGGCACGTTCATCGCGGTCACTGGGGTGAGCGGCTCTGGCAAGTCATCGCTGGTCAACGACGTGCTCTACCGCGTTCTCGCCAACAAGCTGAACGGGGCGCGCAAGCTGCCTGGCAAGCATCTGAGGGTCACCGGGCTTGAGAACCTCGACAAGGTAGTGCACGTAGACCAGGCGCCGATCGGTCGTACCCCTCGATCGAACCCGGCGACGTATACGGGTGTGTTCGACCGCATCCGCACACTCTTCTCCGAGACCCTCGAGGCGAAGTCGCGCGGATATCTGCCAGGCAGGTTCAGCTTCAACGTCAAGGGTGGCCGGTGCGAGGCTTGCTCTGGTGATGGCACGATCAAGATTGAGATGAACTTCTTGCCAGACGTCTACGTGGCCTGTGAGGTGTGCGGGGGAGCGCGCTACAACCGAGACACGCTGTCTGTGCACTACAAGGGCAAGAACATCGCAGAGGTACTCGATATGCCGATCGCGGAGGCTGCCGACTTTTTCGAGCCGATCTCCGCGATCCACCGTTATCTCAAAACGCTCGTCGAGGTCGGACTCGGTTACGTGCGACTTGGTCAGAGTGCGACCACGCTGTCCGGCGGGGAAGCGCAGCGCGTCAAACTCGCGACCGAACTGCAGCGCAGATCGAACGGACGCAGCGTGTACGTGCTCGACGAGCCGACGACCGGTCTGCATTTTGAAGACGTGCGCAAACTGCTTCTCGTGCTGAACGGACTGCTCGACAAGGGCAACACGGTCGTGGTGATCGAGCACAACCTCGACGTGATCAAGTCGGCAGACTGGGTGATCGACCTTGGACCAGAAGGTGGCGCAGGGGGCGGCAAGGTCATCGCGACCGGCACGCCGGAGCAGATCGCGCGAGCCAAGGGAAGCCACACCGGCGTCTTCCTCAAGGAGATCTTCGAACTTGAGCGGGGCGGCCTCGAGCAGAAGAGCGCCTGAGTTGGCGAACACGGTCAGTTACCGCCCGAAGGCGGGGGAGATCCCGACGAAGCCGGGAGTGTATCGCTTTCGCGACGAGAAGCAGCGGGTGCTTTACGTCGGCAAGGCAAAGAACCTGCGCGCGCGGCTGAGCAACTACTTCGCGCCGCTCCCCAGTCTGCACGAACGCACCAGAAAGATGGTGATGACAGCGTCATCCGTCGAATGGACGGTGGTCGCAAACGAGTTCGAAGCACTGCAACTCGAGTTCACCTGGATCAAGGAATACAACCCTCCGTTCAACGTGCAGTTCAGGGATGACAAGACGTATCCATACCTGGCCGTCACCCTTTCTGACGACGTTCCCCGGGTACTGGTGACACGCAACAAGCATCAAAAGGGCACCAGATATTTCGGCCCATACACAAAGGTGTGGGCCATCCGCGAGACCATGGACCTGATGCTCAAGGCGTTCCCGATGCGCAGCTGCTCTGACGGCGTTTACCGACGTGCAGAGCTCACCGGCAGGCCGTGCCTTCTCGGCGACATCGGAAAGTGCGTCGCGCCATGCGTCGGACGAGTCAGCAAAGAAGAACACCGTCAGGTTGCCGACGATTTCGTATCGTTCATGGCGGGGAACGACACAAAGTACGTTCGGGATCTGACCGCGAGGATGCGCGACGCCGCCGCCGCGCAGGAATACGAGGCGGCCGCGCGCTACCGAGACAGTATCCAGGCGATGGAAGCCGTCATGGAGAAGACGGCGATCGTGCTGCACGACAGGGTCGACGCGGACGTCTTCGGGATCGCGGACGACGAACTGGCCGCTGCAGTTCAGCAGTTCATGGTGCGAGGCGGCCGCATCCGAGGCGTGCGCAGCTGGGTGGTCGACAAAGAAATCGACGTGTCGATGGCAGAACTCGTCGAAACCGTGCTGCAGAACGCATACGACCAAGACGCGGTTCCGCCGCGAGAAGTGCTCGTTCCGACGCTTCCGGATGACGCCCCGGAGCTCGAGCTGTGGCTCACCGAGCAGCGTTCGGGCGCTGTCGACCCTGCCTCGGGTCGATCGGTGCATGGCAAGGTGGCGCTGCGCGTCGCGCAGCGCGGCGAAAAGGCCGCCCTTGCGCACACGGCAACGCTCAACGCGCAGAACGCACTGATCCTCTATAAGACCAGGAGAAGCGCCGACTTCGTCGCGCGCTCACAGGCTCTCAGCGACATCAGAGACGCGCTCGGCATGCAGGAAGCGCCGCTGCGCATGGAGTGCTACGACGTATCGCACCTGAGTGGCACGAACATCGTCGCATCGATGGTTGTGTTCGAAGATGGGCTTCCACGCAAGGACCACTATCGCCGGTTCAGCGTTCCAGCCTCGACAGATGACACGGAGTCGATCTACCAGGTGATCTCACGTCGGCTGGCGTACCTCACCCCATCGTCGAACTCGGAGACCGGCGCTGTCGATGAACAGCCGGTCGCCGCCCCGCAGACTGCAGCGGCCGACGCGCCAGAAACCACGGTGCACAAGTTCTCATATCCACCGCAACTACTCATCGTCGACGGCGGGCAACCCCAGGTGGCGGCAGCCGCACGTGCGCTCAAAGAATCGGGCGTTACCGGCATCCAGCTGGCAGGCATCGCAAAGCGACTCGAGGAACTCTGGCTACCTGACTCCGACTACCCAGTGATCCTGCCACGTAACAGTGACGCGCTTTTCATGATCCAACGGATCCGTGACGAAGCCCACCGTTTTGCGATCACATACCAGCGCGCACGGCGCAAACGAGACATCGCATCTGTGCTCGGTGAAATCCCAGGACTCGGGCCCGCGCGCGTTCGCGAGCTGCTGAGACACTTCGGTTCGGTTGCGCAACTCAAGAAGGCCGAGGCTGAACAGATCTCAGAAGTGAAGGGAATCGGCGGTGCTCTGGCTGAAGCCATCCACTCAGCGCTGCGCAGTCGATAGGCTGGGTGTGCGACGGTTTGGCGACAAGGGGCGAACGGCGAGATGACCACGGAGTCCGAGCAACAAGAGGTGTTGATTGTCACCGGGATGTCCGGTGCCGGACGCTCAACGGTTGCGAATGCGCTTGAAGATCTCGACTGGTACGTCGTGGACAACCTGCCGCCACAGATGCTGCGCCCGCTGGTTGAGCTGGCGTCAAGGGCGGGAGCGACGCTGCCGAGAATCGCAGCAGTCGTCGATGTGCGGGGTCGCGATTTCTTCGCGAATCTGCAGGAGATCATCCATTCTCTTCGGGCGGGTACGAAGCTGCGCGTCGTGTTTCTCGAGGCGACCGACCCGGTACTCGTGCGGCGCTTCGAGCAGGTTCGCAGACCGCATCCGTTGCAGGGCGACGGCACACTGCTTGACGGCATCGCGGCAGAGCGCGACAGGTTGAGCGAGATCCGTGAATCCAGTGACATCATCATCGATACGTCAGACCTGAACATCCACCAGTTGGCGAATACGATCACTCAGACGTTCGCAACGGAGAACACCGCTGGGGTGCAGGTGACAGTGATGAGTTTCGGCTTCAAATATGGATTGCCGTCCGACGCCGACATGGTTGCAGACGCGCGCTTTCTGCCGAACCCGTTCTGGATTCCTGAGCTGCGCCCGCACACCGGACTCGACGACGACGTGCGCAGGTATGTTTTCGACCAGCGCGGCGCAGACGAGTTCCTCACCAACTACGAAAAGACGCTGGAACCTGTACTGGCCGGCTATCAGCGTGAGAACAAACGGCATGCCACGATCGCGATAGGCTGCACCGGGGGAAAACACCGCTCAGTCGCGCTTGTCCAGGAACTGGCCTCGCGACTGGAGCATCTTCCTGGCGTCGCTGTGAGCACAAGACACCGCGACCTCGGCCGGGAGTGAAAGCGCGCGCCCCACAAAAACAGCGCACGTACACGAGGAATGGAACGAACGATTGGCACTCACCGCAGACGTCAAGGCCGAACTGCTCGAGGTTGAAGCATCGAAGACCACGATCAGGGCAGCAGAGCTTGCAACGATTCTCAGGCTCTCAGGTGGACTGCATGTGATCTCGAACCGTCTCGCTGTCGAAAGTGAATTGGACACGCCTGAGCTCGCCAGGCACGTGCGCAAGGGCCTCGCCGAACTTTATGGAGTGCGCAGCGACGTGTCGGTCATCTCGGCATCTGGCGTGCGACGTTCCAACCAATATCTTGTGCGCGTGCTCGATGGCGGCGAGACGCTTGCACGCCAGACCGGGCTGCTGGATGCCCGCAGACGCGCGATCCGTGGCCTTCCGAATCGGCTGACAACCGGTTCGCGAGACGAGCTCGCCGCGGTGTGGCGTGGCGCCTTTCTCGCACAGGGTTCACTCACGGACCCAGGGCGCTCTGCTGCCCTTGAGATCACCTGTCCGGGTAACGAGTCTGCAATGGCGCTGGTTGGCGCAGCAGGTCGCCTGGGGGTGTCGGCGAAAGCACGCGAGGTTCGCGGCATCCACCGCGTCGTCATTCGTGACGGCGAAGCCATCGGAGCGATGCTCGTGGCGATGGGCGCAACAGAAACCGTCCGGGCATGGGAAGAGCTGCGTCAGCGCCGCGAGGTGCGGGCGACGGCGAACCGGTTGGTGAATTTCGACGATGCAAATCTGCGCCGGTCCGCACAGGCGGCCGTTGCCGCATGCGCGCGAGTCGAACGTGCCATGGAGATCCTGAGCGACGACATGCCAGAGCACCTTCGCTATGCCGGTGAACTGCGGCTGAGTTTCCGCGAAGCCAGCCTCGACGAACTCGGCCACCACGCCGACCCGCCGATGACGAAGGACGCCGTGGCCGGACGCATCCGCCGTCTGCTCGCGATGGCGGACAAGCGTGCAGCAGACCTGGGAATTCCGGGTACCGATGCCAACCTGCCCGCCGATTTGGATGTGTGACGCGCTCCCTGCGTAACATGCCGCACGCCGATGGAAGCTTTTCCGCTCGGTCTGGTTGCCATTAGTAGACTGGAACAGTCGCGCAAATCCGGCCGCGAAACTCTTCGCGACCGTGTCGATACTGAGGAGATATCATCAATGGCTGACTACACGCTCGCCGACCTTCCATACGACTACTCGGCTCTCGAGCCGAATATCAGCGGTCGGATCATGGAGCTCCACCACGATAAGCACCACAAGGCGTATGTCGACGGCGCAAACACGGCGCTGGCAAAGCTTGCAGAAGCCCGCGACGCGGACAACCTGGCGAACGTCAACAAACTCCAGAAGGACCTCGCATTCAACCTCGCGGGCCACGTCAACCACACGGTCTTTTGGAAGAACCTCTCTCCGGACGGTGGCGACAAGCCGACCGGCGAACTCGGCTCAGCGATTGACGAGTTCTTCGGGTCATTCGACAAGTTCCGTGCCCACTTCACGGCATCCGCGCTGGGCATTCAGGGATCCGGCTGGTCGATCCTCGCCTGGGACTCCCTCGGCCAGAAACTCATCATCGAGCAGCTCTATGACCACCAGGGCAACCTGGCCGCTGCAACGGTGCCGCTGCTCATGCTCGACATGTGGGAGCACGCGTTCTACCTCGACTACGTGAACGTCAAGGCCGATTATGTGAAGGCCTTCTGGAACATCACGAACTGGGCAGATGTGAACGCACGCTTCACGGCCGCGCGCGAAAAGACCGCCGGGCTGCTGCTACTGTCGTAGCGGGTTGGTGTCCCGGACGGGTGCACCGCCCGGGACACCGCTGTCCTTCCGACCATCACCACCCGCGCTCCATGCGCCCCCAGTAACAGGAGAATCCGTGTCCGTAAAGATCGGCATCAACGGCTTCGGCCGCATTGGCCGCAACTACTTCCGTGCGGCTCTGGCCAAGGGCAGCGATCTTGAGATCGTCGCCGTCAACGACCTCACAGACAACAAGTCGCTCGCCCACCTGCTCAAGTACGACTCCGTCACCGGACGGCTTGACGCGACCGTCGAGCTCGAGGGCGACAGCATCGTGGTCAACGGAAAGCCGATCAAGGTGCTGGAGGAGCGCGACCCTGCCAACCTTCCGTGGGGAGAGCTCGGAGTCGACATCGTGATCGAGTCGACCGGACGATTCACCAAGTCCGACGACGCGCGCAAGCACATCGCAGCGGGCGCCAAGAAGGTCATCGTCTCGGCGCCGGCGTCGGGCGCTGACGTCGCAACGCTGGTCCTCGGTGTCAACGAGTCGACATACGACCCCGCGACGCACGACATCATCTCGAACGCGTCGTGCACCACGAACTGCCTGGCTCCGCTTGCCAAGGTCCTCCTCGACAGGTTCGGCATTGAACGCGGACTGATGACCACGGTGCACGCGTACACGGCGGACCAGAACCTGCAAGACGGACCGCACAGCGACCTTCGTCGCGCGCGTGCAGCGGCCATCAACATCATCCCGACGTCGACCGGCGCCGCGAAAGCACTCGGCCTTGTGATCCCGGAACTGGTCGGCAAGCTCGACGGTTACGCGCTTCGCGTGCCGGTTCCGACCGGTTCGATCACCGACCTCACCGTCGAGCTGACCAACCCGGCGACCGTTGACGAGATCAACGCGGCATACAAGGCCGCCGCAGATGGCGACCTCAAGGGGATCCTCAGCTACACGGAAGACCCCATCGTCTCAAGTGACATCGTCTCTGACCCGCACTCCTCGATCTTCGACGCCGGACTCACCAAGGTCATCGGCAACCAGGTCAAGGTGGCATCGTGGTACGACAACGAGTGGGGATACTCCAACCGTCTTGTCGATATCACCGAGTACGTTGCAGACCGCCTGTAGAGCGGAACAACAGTTGCTTCGCACACTCGAATCGCTTGGTTCACTGGCGGGCAAGCGCGTTATCGTCCGATGTGATCTGAACGTGCCGTTGAGTCACGGCCAGATCACGGACGATGGTCGCGTTCGAGCCTCCCTGGCTACGCTCAATGCGCTCATCCATCAGGGTGCTCGCATCGTCATCGTCTCCCACCTGGGCAGGCCGGAAGGTGCACCGGACTCCAAGTACAGCCTCGAGCCGGTTGCTCAACGATTGTCCGAACTGCTCGGAAAGCCGGTGACGTTCGCGCGCGACACCGTGGGAAGCGCCGCAGAAGACGCGGTCAATGGTCTTGAAGACGGCGACGTCGCCCTGCTGGAGAACCTTCGGTTCAACCCGGGGGAGACGAGCAAGGATGCGGCAGAACGCGAGACTTTCGCCGCCAAGCTGGCCGCACTCGGTGATGCGTATGTGTCGGATGGTTTCGGCGTCGTGCACCGCAAGCAGGCGAGCGTGTATGAGCTTGCTCAGGCGCTTCCAAGTGCAGCAGGGATGCTCATCGCCTCCGAACTGGATGTTCTGGAGCGCTTGACGGAATCGCCTGAAAAGCCATACACGGTGGTGCTCGGCGGTTCCAAGGTCTCGGACAAGCTCGGGGTCATCGGTCACCTGCTTCCCCGTGTGGATTCGCTGCTGATCGGCGGTGGAATGTTGTTCACATTCCTGGCCGCCCAAGGCCACAAGGTCGGTTCGAGCCTGCTCGAGGCAGACCAGCTCGACACGGTTCGGGACTACCTCGCGAAAGCAGACGAGCTTGGCGTTGAGATCGTCCTGCCGAGCGATGTCGTCGTCGCTTCGAAATTCGGGGCTGACGCGGAGCACGTCGTGCGGGCCGCCGACTCGATCGAAGACACGGACTGGGGCGCGTCCGGGTTGGGTTTGGACATCGGGCCGCAGACAGCTGAGCAGTTCGCTTCGATCATCAGTTCGTCTCGCACGGTGTTTTGGAACGGCCCAATGGGAGTGTTCGAACTCGCACCGTTCGCGGCGGGAACCCGCGTGATCGCGCAGGCACTGACCGAGGTGGATGGACTCGGCGTGGTAGGCGGAGGAGACTCTGCTGCCGCGGTTCGGGCTCTCGGGTTCGCTGACGACCAGTTCGGTCATATCTCAACCGGCGGTGGTGCAAGCCTCGAGTTCCTCGAAGGCAAGCGCCTGCCAGGACTGGAGGTCCTCGGATGGCAACGGCAGGAAATCCAGTGAATCAGCGCACACCGCTTATCGCAGGCAACTGGAAGATGAACCTCGATCATCTGCAGGCGATCGCATTCGTTCAGAAACTCGCGTGGAGCCTCAAAGACGCCGGCCATGACTACACCCAGACGGAAGTAGCGGTCTTTCCACCGTTCACGGACCTGCGCAGCGTTCAAACGCTCGTGTCCGCGGACAAGCTCGACATCGTCTATGGAGCGCAGGACGTGTCTGAGCACGCGTCTGGCGCGTACACGGGTGAAATCTCCGCGGAGTTCTTGGCCAAACTGGACTGCACATACGTGATCATCGGCCACTCGGAGCGTCGGACCCTGCACGGTGAAACGGACGAGCAGGTCGCAGCGAAAGTTTCTGCAGCACTGAACAACGGGCTCGTTCCGATCATCTGCGTAGGCGAGACGGCAGACGACCTCGAAAAGCACGGACCGAGCGCGATTCCAGTTGCACAGCTGGAAGCCGCGCTTGGCGGTGTTTCTGCAACCGCAGACATCGTTGTGGCGTACGAGCCGGTCTGGGCGATCGGTTCCGGGCAAGCCGCGACGCCCGAACAGGCCGAACAGGTCGCCGCCGCCCTGCGCGGCGTGCTTTCCACCCGGCTCGGCGATGAGTTTGCTGCAAAGACACGCATTCTCTACGGGGGATCGGTGAAGGCCGCGAATATTGCAAGCATCATGCGCGAACCGAACGTCGACGGAGCGCTGGTGGGCGGTGCGTGCCTGGATGCCAAGGAGTTCACGAGCATCGCGCGGTACTTACACCACGTCGGCCTGTAGTGGCCGAACTCGACGCATAGTTATACTTGTCTGTGGCCTCGACTGTTTATCTGAGGCGCCTGACCCCATCCGAAAGGTATTCCGTGCAGATTCTTCAGGTCGTGCTGCAGGTTGTGCTTGGCCTTACGAGCCTCCTGCTGACCCTCCTCATCCTCTTGCACAAGGGCCGCGGAGGCGGGCTGTCGGACATGTTCGGCGGCGGCATGACATCCAACCTGGGCGCATCGGGTGTTGCGGAACGCAACCTCAACCGCATCACGATCATCTTGGGGCTCGTCTGGTTCGCGTGCATCGTCGTACTCGGCCTGATCACGAAGTTCACCGCCTAGCGCACCTACCAGCAACAAAATCACACTAGTCAACACAGCGTAGTCAAGGAGCATCAATGGCATCCGGTGGTAGTGCAATTCGGGGTTCTCGCGTCGGTGCGGGCCCGATGGGGGAGCAGGACCGCGGATACCACGCGGAGCGAATCACGATCTCGTACTGGGACGCGCTCGGCAACGAGACCGTGCGTCACTTCGCCGCGAACCTCCCAGAAGAGGAGATTCCCGACATCATCGATTCGCCGCAGTCCGGGCTTCCCGCCGGTCGCGACAAGGAGAATCCGCCGTCGGTTGCCAAACTCGAGCCGTACAAGACACACCTCGCATATGTGAAAGAGCGTCGCACCGAGGACGAGGCGGAGCAGTTGCTAGAAGACGCCCTGCGCCAGTTGCGCGAACGGCGCGGCAAATTGACTGCGACCAACTGAGTCGCCGCTCGTCGCCCAACCGCTCCGCGGCCGCGGAGGCGGTTAGTAGCTTGGCGAAATGAGGTTCTCTGGAACCTCAGCTGCAGCATCCTTGTCGACGAAGAACACGGTGCGCTTGCGACCTTTCGCGCCGGCGACGGGAACCTCCGTGTAACTCGCACCTGCAAGTGCGAGGCCAAGGGCGGAAGCCTTGTCTGCACCGGCCAAGACAAGCCAGATTCGATCGGATGCGTTCAGCACCTGACGGGTAAGTGAAAGCCGCTCAGGCGGCGGCTTGGGCGAATTCGTCACGGCAATGACCGTCGCCTCTGTTTCGCGAATACCTGCACGATCGGGGAACAACGATGCAATGTGACCGTCTGGGCCCACACCGAGGAACGTGATGTCAAAACGGGGCCACCTCGCGCCATCACCGGCGTGCGCAGCCAACTCGTCCGCATACGCGGCTGCGGCAGCCTCCAGGGTCAATCCGTCGTCCGAAGCGGCAAACGGATGAATGTTCTCGGCGGGAACGGCGAGGTGGTCGAGTAACACCTCACGCGCCTGTTTCTCGTTGCGGTCATCCGAATCACGTTCAACGAACCGCTCGTCGCCCCACCAAAAGTGCACACGCGACCAGTCGATGGTGTCACGCGCGGGCGACGAGTTCACCGCGGCAAGAACGGCAATGCCGATCGTGCCTCCTGTGAGCACAACATTCGCCCGATCGAGGTCATCGAGAATGTCGACCGTCTTGGTGATGAACCGGGCGGCGACCGACGCCGCGAGTGCTTGCTTGTCAGGGTGAACAAGCACCCGCCGTTCGTTCGTCATTGCGCGCCCGTTGCTCCCTGCTCATCGGCCTCGAGCTGTGCCAGCCCGTCCGTTATGACCTCTCCATAAAGGTCGTCAGGATCAAGCCTACGCAGTTCCTCGGCAAGACAGTCACGCAAACCTCGTCTCGGCAGTGACAGATCGTGCGTCGGCTGCCCGGGCTGAACGAGCGTTGCCACGTTCGGCATCTCGCGTTCGAGTTCGATGACACCTGACTGCCGAGCCAGGCGGACACCGTGGATGCCGCTGGAGCCGTTCGCGCGGCTGGTCAGATCGTGCTGAACGGGCGCATCCAGTGCCATACGCAGCCATGCGGCAAGCAGCACTGTCGACGGAGAGTCAGGGGCGCCCGCGACCTCGACGGAGGTCACCGGCTCGAACGGCGGCTGATCGAGCACCGCGGCTAATTGCGCACGCCACAACGTCAGCCGCGTCCACGCGAAGTCGGTATCGCCCGGAACGTACGTCTTCGAGAGGTGCAGCAGCGCTTCGTGCGGATCGGGCTGCGCAGATGCGTCAGTGATACGCCGAGTGGCGATGCGACCAAGTGGCGAGGTCGACACGACTTCTGGAGCGACGCCCGGCCACCAGGCAACGACGGGCGCGTCTGGCAGAAGCAGCCCGGTGACGAGTCCCTCCTCGTCACTTGCTGTGTCGCCGTACGCGCGAAGAACGATGACATCGCTTGCGCCAGCGTCCCCTCCTACGCGGATCTGTGCGTCCAGGCGCGCTTCCGCTTCGTCGGCACCAGGATGCGTTTGGTCGGCTGTTGAGACCACGATCACGCGCATCGGATGCTCGCGTGACGCGTCATTCGCAGCCTCGATCGCCTCTTCTTCTGAGCCGAGGGTGGTCGCGATCACGAGGGTGAGTACCCGCCCAAGGGTGACGACACCGCCTTCTTCGCGGATCTTGACGAGCGCCTTCGAAATCTTGCTCGTCGTTGTGTCAGGCAGATCGACAATCATGGACGCCTCCAAGTGCGGCCGTCGCGGGCCAGAAGTTCATCGGCGGATGCTGGGCCCCACGTTCCTGGCCGGTACTGTTCGACAGGACCGCCCTCCTGTGCCCAGTACGCCTCGATCGGGTCAAGAATCTTCCAGGACAGTTCGACTTCCTCATGGCGAGGAAACAGCGGCGGGTCGCCGAGGAGCACATCCAGGATGAGTCGTTCGTATGCTTCAGGGCTCGCCTCAGTGAACGCGTGCCCATAACCGAAGTCCATGCTCACGTCGCGAACCTGCATCCCGGCCCCCGGCACCTTCGAACCGAAGCGAATCGTCACGCCCTCGTCTGGCTGCACCCTGATCACCAGGGCGTTCTGCCCGAGCGCCGATGTTTGGGATTCCGCGAACAGCTGCTGAGGAGCCCGCTTGAACACCACGGCAATTTCGGTGACGCGCCTACCGAGGCGCTTTCCTGCGCGCAGGTAGAACGGCACTCCAGCCCAGCGGCGTGTGCCGATGTCCAATCGAACTGCGGCGTATGTCTCGGTGGTCGACTCCGGATTCATGCCGTCTTCGTCGAGGAAGCCGACGACCCTCTCGCCACCCTGCCAACCGCCCGAGTACTGTCCACGCGCAGTGGCGGTCCCCAGGTCCTTTGGCAGCCGTACCGCCGCGAGCACCTTTTCCTTCTCAGCGCGCAGGTCGCGCGCGTTGAACGATATCGGCTCCTCCATGGCGGTGAGCGCCATCAGCTGAAGCAGGTGGTTCTGGATCACATCCCGCGCGGCACCGATACCGTCGTAGTACCCTGCACGCCCACCGACCCCGATATCCTCAGCCATCGTGATCTGCACGTGGTCCACGTAGTTCGCATTCCAGATCGGCTCATACAGCTCGTTGGCGAACCGCAGAGCCAGGATGTTCTGCACCGTCTCTTTGCCGAGGTAGTGGTCAATACGGAACACGGCATCTGGCGGGAAGACCGATTCGACGACCTCGTTCAGCTCGCGAGCCGTCTTCAGGTCACTGCCGAACGGCTTTTCAATGACGACCCTGCGCCATCCACCGTTCTGATTGGCCAGTCCGCTCTTGCTCAGTTGCTCGGTCACCAGAGGGAAAGCCTTCGGCGGAATCGACAGGTAGAACGCGTGATTGCCCATCGTCCCGCGGTCCCGGTCGAGATCGTCAACGGTCTGCTTGAGACGGGCGAACGCCTCCTCATCGTCGAACTCGCCCGAGACGAAACGGATGCCCTGGGCCAGCTGCTCCCACACCTCGTCCTGGAACTCGGTGCGTGCGTACTGCTTCACCGACTCGTATACGACCTTTTCGAAGTCCTGATCCTCCCAGTCTCTCCTGGCAAAACCGACGAGTGCGAAGCCGGGTGGGAGCAGACCGCGATTAGCAAGGTCGTATACGGCCGGCATCAACTTCTTGCGAGACAGGTCACCCGTCACGCCGAAGATGATCAGGCTGCTCGGTCCTGCGATGCGGTTGAGTCTGCGATCGGAAGGCAACCGAAGTGGATTGAACTCCGGCGTGATATCCACGGGGGACATTAAGCTCCTTGATACCGATGATCTAGTCGTTGACGATGCCGAACAACGACGTGATGTCTGCGTCCGGATCCGTGAGCGTCAGTGTGAGAACAGGCCTGCCGTGTTCTGCGAGAACATTCGCATCGCCGGCCGCCTGAGCTTGAATGAGCTGGCCGAAGGTGAACGGCCGATCCGGAATCTCGAGATCCTGCTTCTCGTCGGCAGTGATCTGCAAGAACACACCGATTGCCGGCCCGCCCTTGTGGAACTGGCCTGTTGAGTGCAGAAAGCGCGGCCCCCATCCGAACGTCACCGGTCGCTTCGCGCGCGCGGCAAGCAGGTCTCGCAGACCGGACAGCTGCGGGAGCGCAAGGCGATTCACATACGCCTGGATGGCGATGTATCCGTCCTCTGGCAGTTCGGCAAGCAGGGCGTCAACAGCGCCCTCGAGCGTCGAAACCCCATCGAGCAGTCCTTTGCTGCCGCGCGCTTCGATCCCGTCGGCCGTAAATGCTGCAGGCTGTGGCTCTGGACGGCTGTCAAGCAGGTCCCTCGTCGCGGCCTTCGCGGATTCGACGTCCGGCTGGTCGAACGGGTTGATACCGAGCAGCCTCCCTGCGACGGCGATTGCGAACTCCCAGACGAGCATCTGCCCGCCGAGCGAACCGGAGACCAGGATCTCGCCCTCGTGACGATCCGCTGCGCGCAGGTGATGAGCGTCAGCATTGTCCACAAGGCGAACGACCTGCAGGTCGGGCAGATTCTCGCTGAGTTCGGGGGAGAGCGTGTCCAGAACGACGGGCAGCAACCCAGTGCCGAGCTTGCCCGTCGACTCTGCGACGAGTTGTTCCGCCCAGTCGGCGAAGCCGACGATGTGGGTGCCGTCCGCCACGATCCCTAGCTTGTTCTTCAACGGCTTGGTGCCCGCGATCGCAGCGCCGAGGATCAATCCAGGGTTCCCCGGATCGTCGACGGCCAATTCGAGCGACATCGTCTCGGCTTCGCTCAGAAGCTCATCGATGTTCGCCCCAGCGAGTCCGGACGGCACCAACCCGAACGCTGTCAGCGCTGAGTATCGGCCTCCGACGTTCGGGTCAGCGTTGAACACCTGATATCCGGCTTCACGCGCCGAAGCATCCAACGGCGACCCAGGGTCTGTGACGACGATGATCCGCTCGCGCGGGTCGACTCCCACGTCGCGGAACGCCTTCTCATACGTGCGCCTGTGACTGTCCGTCTCGACGGTTGAGCCGGACTTCGACGAGATGATCACGGCTGTGGTTTCGAGCCTGTCATTGAGCGCGTCGAGAATCTGACCCGGGCTTGTCGTATCCAAGATGGTCAGCTCGATCCCAGCGGTCTGTGTGATGACCTCCGGCGCAAGTGACGAGCCACCCATGCCGCCGAGAACGAAGTGGTTCACCCCTGCCGCGAGCAGCTTCTCCCTCAGTGCGGTGATCTGCGGCACCAGCGGGCGCGAAATCGAAACCGCTTCCGTCCAGCCGAGGCGGATGCTTGCCTCGTGCTCAGCGTCCGCTCCCCAGAGCGCCGGGTCCTGCGCCGTGATCCCGGATGCGACCAGATCCGTCACCAGCTGGGGGACGGCGGACGCAACCGCCTCTTCTGCGGCGCCCGTCACATGGATCTTGAAACTCACTTTGCGGCCTCCAACGCCTTGCGCACGTCATCGAGAAGACCGTTCCACGACACGATGAACTTCTCAACGCCCTCGTCTTCGAGCTGCTGCGTCACTTCGTCGTACGAGATGCCCTGCGCCGCAATGGCATCGAGCACCTCGTTTGCGGCGGCGTACGAGCCTGTGACGGTGTCACCGGTGAGCTCTGCGTGGTCGAAGGTTGCCTCGAGCGTTTTCTCCGGCATCGTGTTCACCACGTTCGGTGCGACGAGGTTCGTGACATACAGCGTGTCAGGCAGGCTCGGGTCCTTGACACCTGTCGATGCCCACAGTGGACGCTGCGGGTTTGCTCCGGCAGCGATGAGTCCCTTCGCACGCTCGGAGGCGAATGCCTGCTCGTACACCTGATATGCCAACTGCGCGTTGGCAATTCCCGCCTTGCTCTTGAGCGCAAGGGCCTCTGGCGTTCCAACAGCTTCAAGACGCTTGTCGACCTCGACATCGACGCGGGAGACGAAGAACGACGCAACAGACTGGATCGTCGACAGGTCGATTCCCGCTGCCTTGGCCTTCTCAAGGCCGGTGAGGTATGCGTTGATGACCTCGCGGTGCCTCTCGAGGCTGAAGATCAAGGTGACGTTGACGCTGATGCCGGCAGCGGTGGCTTCCGTGATGGCCTCCAGCCCTTCCTGAGTTGCCGGAATCTTGACCATCGCGTTGGGCTTGTTGACCTTCTCCCACAGCTGCTTCGCCTCCGCGATGGTGCCTGCGGTGTCGTGGGCAAGACCCGGCTCAACCTCGATCGAGACCCGGCCGTCGACGTGACCAGAAGCCTCGTATGTCGGCGCGAAGATGTCGGCCGCGTTCGCAACGTCCCGCGTCGTGATCTCGAACACGGCCTCGGTGACATCCTTGCCTGCAGCGGCAAGCTCCCGAACCTGCTCGTCATACGCTTCGCCGTTGCTCAGCGCCGTAGCGAAGATGGTCGGGTTCGTCGTGACACCGACGACGTTGCGCTCATCGATCAGCCTTTGGAGTCCACCAGAGACGATGCGCTCACGGGAGAGGTCGTCGAGCCAAATGCTCACGCCCGACTTCGAGAGCTGTTCTGTTCGTGATTCAGTCATGATCTTTCTTCTTTCGTTACCTGCGAGTTTTTGATGGGCACGCGTTCAGAGTGCCGCTATGGAATCCTTGGCTGCCGCGACGACGGCCTCCGTCGTCATTCCGAACTTCTGGAACAGCGTCTTCCAATCCGCAGACGCGCCGAAGTGCTCGATAGACACGCTTCGTCCCGCGTCACCAACGTACCCACGCCAGCCCATTGCGATCCCAGCTTCGACCGACACCCGCGCCTTGACGGATGACGGCAGCACAGACTCGCGGTATTCCTCGCTCTGCTCTTCGAACCATTCGAGGCTCGGGGCGGAGACGACTCGCGCGTTGACGCCTTGAGACTTCAACTCCTCGCGAGCGTTGACGGCCAGCTGCACCTCTGAACCTGTCGCGATCAGGATGACGTCTGGCGTTCCGCCTGGTGCCTCCGCGAGAACGTATGCGCCCTTCGCCACGTTCTTCGCCGAAGCAAACGTGTCACCGGATGCCTCGCCGTCTCCTCGCTCGAAGACCGGGATGTTCTGCCTGGTCAGCGCGATACCCGCCGGACCGCCGCGACGCCGCAGCATCTCGAGCCAGGCATACGCCACCTCGTTCGCGTCGCCGGGGCGCACGACGGTCATCTGTGGAATCGCTCGCAGAGACGTCAGCTGTTCAATCGGTTGGTGAGTTGGACCGTCTTCGCCGAGCGCAACCGAGTCATGCGTCCACACGTAGATCGATGGGATGTTCATCAAGGCTGCCAGGCGAACGGCAGGGCGCATGTAGTCGCTGAAGATAAGGAACGTTCCACCGAACGGACGCGTTGGCCCGTGCAGCACGATCCCGTTGATAATTGCAGCCATCGCGTGCTCGCGGATGCCGAAGTGCAGCACGCGTCCGTACGGGTTCCCGGCCCATTCGTGGGTGGAGCGTTCGGTCGGAACGAAGGATGCAGCGCTTTCGATCGTCGTGTTGTTCGATTCGGCCAGGTCCGCGGATCCACCCCACAGCTCGGGCACGACGCCTGCCAGCGCGTTCAGCACCTTGCCGCTTGCCGCGCGCGTCGACATATCCTTGCCCGCCTCGAACACGGGAAGCGCCGCCTCAGCCTCATCCGGCAGTTCACCGCTCAGCAGCCGATCGAGCAGCTGCTTGCGCTCGGGGTTGGCATCGCCCCACGCATTGAATGATTCCGTCCACTCTGCGCGCTGTTCCGCCCCACGGTCAACAGCCTTGCGAGTGTGCTCAATCACCTCGTCCGAGACGACGAATGATTCGGCAGGGTCGAAACCCAGCACCTCTTTCACAGCAGCGAGCTCATCGGCCCCGAGCGCCGAGCCGTGAATCTTGCCCGTGTTCTGCTTCTTCGGACTCGGCCAGCCGATGATCGTCTTGAGAATGATCAGCGACGGCTTGTCCGTCACCGCCTTCGCTGCTTCGATCGCGTCGAACAGCTCATGCACATCCTCGACGTACTGACCGGTCTTCTTCCAGTCGACGGTCTGGACGTGCCAGTGGTACGCCTCGTAGCGTGCCTTCACATCTTCGGTGAATGCGATGTCTGTATCGTCTTCGATCGAAATCTGGTTGCTGTCGTAGAACACGATCAGGTTGCCCAGCTCTTGATGACCAGCAAGCGAAGATGCTTCGCTCGTGATGCCCTCTTCAAGGTCGCCATCGCTGGCGATCACGTAAACATGGTGGTCGAACGGGCTGGTTCCGGCGTCCGCATCCGGGTCGAAAAGGCCACGCTCGAACCGGCTCGCATACGCGAATCCGACGGCGGATGACAGACCCTGGCCGAGCGGGCCAGTGGTGATCTCGACGCCATCGGTATGGCGGTATTCTGGGTGCCCTGGCGTCAGCGAACCCCAGGTGCGCAGCGCCTCGAGATCCTTCAGCTCAAGCCCATATCCGCCGAAGTACAACTGGATGTACTGGGTAAGCGAGCTGTGGCCGCACGAGAGTACGAATCGATCTCGACCCAACCAGTGCTGGTCGCTCGGATCGCGCCGCATGACTTTCTGGAACAGAAGGTATGCGAGCGGAGCGAGGCTCATGGCGGTGCCTGGATGCCCATTTCCGACCTTCTCAACTGCATCCGCCGCGAGGATGCGTGCGGTGTCGACGGCCTTGTTGTCGATGGGATCCCACTGGAGTGCTGCCACTTGAATTTGACCCTTCTAAAGCGTTAGGGGTCAAGCCGGTGCTGACCCGCCCCGTTGAGGTTTTCAGTATAGGGAACAAGCCGCACCGGCCGTGTGTTCCCGCGTGACGGAGCTTTACTCGCCCCGATCATGATTCTCGCCAACGGTGGATTGCCGAGCTGTCATCTCAGTCACGGGGGATTTGGCTGTCACGGGTGATCTCGCGCTGAGACTGGCATATGGCTTCGCTCGGATGCTCGCCCATCGTGTCGAGAGCGCGGCTGCACTCCACGGCGAACTGGCTGTCCATGCCAGTGCACCTTTGGCCCAGCGCGCGTCTGTGAGTTGTGGTTGGCACGTTTGTGAGTTGTGGTTGGCACGTTTGTGAGTTGTGGTTGCGCACAACTCAGACTGAGCCGGAATCGGGCGGGCACACATCCGCGTGACCACACGGTTCGTGGGTGTTGCCAGGCGCTTTCGGCCTGAGTTATGCCACAACCGACAGACGGATGCTTCGCCGTGCTCATCGGCTGGGCGGCAGTAGCGCGGTCGCTCGGCTGGGCGACGTTCCCGTCCTTGCGACCTTTTCGACCGCAAGCGAATAGTCGCAGCAAACACGATGGCTGTGCGCTCTACTCTGAGAGCATGCTCGCACCGTTGCGATCGGAACATCTCACGCTCAGCGAGCCTGACGCGCGCGACATCGACGCGCTCTTCGCCTACTGTTCCGACCCAGAGATCCTGCGCTGGATTCCACTCCCGAACCCGTACGAACGCGCACACGCCGAATACTTCGTCAACACATTTGTGCCACAGGGTCGCCGCAACGGAACGCGAGCCGTGTGGGCGCTCAGGCCAGAGCCAGACGCGCCGCTGGTTGGCGTTGTTGAGCTGTCCTTCGAGCCGGTGCGCTCCGCCGTGATCGGATTCTGGATCGGTCGGCCGTACCGGGGGCGCGGGCTGACCACCGAGGCGATCAACGCGGTGGCAGATCACGCATTCGACCCGAACGGGCGCGCGCTGATCCGTATTCGCTGGGAGGCGATGATCGGCAATGATGCGTCTGCTCACGTGGCGCGCAACGTCGGCTTCCAATTCGAGGGCACCGAACGCGCCGGGCTCGTATTCCGCGGACAACGTCGGGACGCGTGGCGGGCCACCCTGTTGGCGACGGACAGTCGAGTGCCAGCCGACGGATGGCCGAGCGACGCGGCATGAATTGACCATGATGATTGCGGTTTGGCCGCGAGCTTCTCCAGGCACGGATAGCATGGAGACGTGCCCATCACCACCCCTCTCGAACTACTGGCGCGCCGCTACACCCTGAGCCCGCGAACCCTTCGCTGGGCAACCACCGCTGCTCTTATCGTCAGCATCTTGATCGTTCTCGGCGGGGGAGTCGTGCGCGTCACAGGATCTGGGCTGGGCTGCCCGACCTGGCCGACCTGCGAGACCACCTCCCTGACACCAACGCCCGCCCTCGGCATCCACGCGGTCATCGAGTTCAGCAACCGGATGCTGACGGCCGTCCTGTGCGTGGCCGTCGCGTGGGTGATCATTGCGGCCCGCCTGCAGAAGCCGCGCAACCGCACGATCACCCGCCTGGCGTGGTCACAGTTCTGGCTGGTCGTCGCAAATGCACTCATTGGTGGCGTCACCGTGCTCACATCGCTCAACGCGTACATCGTCGCGTTCCATTTCTTAGCGGCGATGGCGCTGCTCACGACAACCGCCCTGACGTGGCACCGCGTTCACGAGGCGCCATCGCGCCGCAGTCAACCGACGGCAGTGGCGCGCATTCTCAGCTACCTGCTCGTCGCATGCACGATCATCCTGATCACGGTCGGGACGCTCGTCTCAGGGTCGGGCCCTCACTCGGGCGATTCCGCCGACGTTCCGCGGATGACTTTCGTCTGGGCCGACGTCACAATCCTGCACGGCGTGATCGGAACGTTGACGCTCGCGCTCGCGATCGCGCTTGCATTCACGTTGCGCGCATCCGAATTCAGACTCGCCAGGCACAGAACGATCGCCTTCATCGTGGTCGTCGTCGCTCAAGCCGCCGTCGGCGTAGTGCAGTCCATTACCGGGCTCCCAGAGGCGCTGGTCGCCGTGCACCTGGTCGGTGCAGCTCTCGTGTGGGTTGGCGCGTTGCGAGTTCTGCTCGACGTCAACCCCGGATTGTTCCCGAGTGTGCACACCGAACACACCCCGCTGACGACATCCAAGCAATTCACCCCTGTGAATCCCAGGATCACCCTGTAGAATCGTCAGCAGTTCAAGAAGCGCGCCTGGATGCGCGCGCCAGCATCTCGATCACGAGATGCGGCCGGGGCAACGCAGCCGATGTCCTTGATCGTTAAGGTTCGCACACCAGCCATCCGCACAATCTGCACTCATGTTGCGATGCGTCATGCCGCGCATCATGGGGAATGAGCCGGAATGATATCCGGTTACCGGTGGTAGGAAACGAGGTAAATATGTCCGATGTTCTGATCGACCGTCCCGAACTGGATTCCCTGGGGCAATACGAGTTCGGCTGGGCCGACTCCGACGCCGCAGGCGCTTCAGCGCGCCGCGGAATCTCGCCAGAGGTGGTCGAAGACATCTCCCGTTTGAAGAATGAACCGGAGTGGATGAAGAAGCGGCGCCTGAAGGCATTGCAGCTGTTCGAGCGCAAACCCATGCCGTCGTGGGGCGCCGACCTGTCCGAAATCGACTTCGACAACATCAAGTACTTCGTGCGCTCCACCGAGAAGCAGGCCCAAACCTGGGAAGACCTGCCGGAAGACATCAAGAACACATACGAGAAGCTCGGCATCCCGGAGGCTGAGCGCTCGCGCTTGGTCGCAGGTGTGACCGCGCAGTACGAATCAGAGGTCGTGTACCACCAGATCCGGCAGGACCTGGAAGCACAGGGCGTCATCTTCACAGACACGGACACGGCACTGCGTGAGCATCCCGAGTTCTTCGAGGAGTACTTCGGCACGATCATCCCAGCCGGCGACAACAAGTTCGCAGCTCTGAACACTGCAGCATGGTCGGGTGGCTCGTTCGTATACGTTCCGCCGGGTGTGCACGTCGAGATTCCGTTGCAGGCCTATTTCCGCATCAACACGGAGAATATGGGCCAGTTCGAACGAACACTGATCATCGCTGACGAGGGCAGCTACGTCCACTACATCGAGGGCTGCACTGCTCCGATCTACACCTCGGACTCATTGCACTCTGCCGTGGTCGAGATCGTTGTCAAGAAGAACGCCCGCGTTCGCTACACAACGATCCAGAACTGGTCGAACAACGTGTACAACCTGGTCACAAAGCGTGCCATGGCTCACGAGGGCGCAACCATGGAATGGGTCGACGGCAACATCGGCTCCAAGGTCACCATGAAGTACCCGTCGATCTACCTGGTCGGCGAGCATGCGAAGGGCGAAACGCTCTCCGTCGCATTCGCCGGTCCTGGCCAGCACCAGGATGCTGGCGCGAAGATGATCCACATGGCGCCGTACACGCAGTCGTCGATCGTCTCCAAGTCGATCGCGCGCGGCGGCGGCCGGTCAGGCTACCGCGGCGAGGTGCGGGTGGATGCCACGGCGCACCACGCTGCCAATACGGTGCGTTGTGACGCACTACTCGTTGACACGATCTCCCGATCGGACACATACCCCTCGATTGACATCCGCGTCGACGATGTTCAGCTCGGTCACGAAGCGACCGTCTCGAAGGTCAGCGAGGAACAGCTGTTCTACCTGATGAGCCGCGGCATGCCTGAGGATGAAGCGATGGCAATGATCGTGCGCGGCTTCATCGAGCCGATCGCCCGCGAGCTTCCAATGGAGTACGCACTCGAACTCAACAAGCTCATCGAGATGGGCATGGAAGGATCCGTCGGTTAAATGACCAATGCAGCCACCCCGACTGTAACGACCGACGCGACAGACGCCCAGCACGGCCTGAAGAAGCACTCAGATGGCGGATGGGGGCTCGTTCCCGTCCAAACCCGCTCACTGCGCTTCACGTCGACTAACGTCGAAGACTTCCCGGCCGTGACCGGCCGAGAAGCCGTGTGGAAACTCACCCCGATCGCGCGCATCGCCGACCTGCTCAGCGGCTCGCTTGACGGCTCGGTATATGAATACGACCTCACAGACGCCGACGGCGTCAGCGCGGAATGGGTCGACCGCTCCGATACCCGGATCGGATCGGTCGGCGCCCCAGAGGAGCGCGCGTCCGCCAACGCCTGGAGTTCGTTCGAGCGTGCCCTGGTCATCTCGGTATCCGGCGAAGAACCCAAGGAAGTGACCCTGCAACGCTCGGCGCTCGGCTCAGCCGCTCGTGCCGCGCACACGATCATCGACGTGAAGCCGTTCACCACCGCAACGGTGATCCTGCGCAACACGGGAGATAGCAGGCTAACCGAGAACGTCGAGATCCACGTCGGCGAATCGGCGAATGTCACCGTTGTGTCTGTGCAGGAATGGACGGACGAATCTGCCCACCTTGCCAGCCACTTCGCGGTGGTTGAGCGTGACGCACGGCTCAAGCATGCTGTTGTGTCACTTGGGGGCGGAATCGTGCGGCTCAATCCCACGACGAAGCTGAGCGGAACCGGCTCTGACACCGAGATGCTCGGTGTGTACTTTGCCGATGCTGGACAGCACCTCGAACATCAGGTGTACGTGTACCACGAAGCTGCGCACGCGCGCAGCCGTGTCAACTACAAGGGCGCCCTGCAGGGCGAGGGCGCACACACCGTGTGGATCGGCGATGTGCTCATCGGGCCGCATGCCGCAGGCACTGACAGCTACGAACAGAACCGCAACCTCGTGCTCAGTGACGGAACGCGTGCGGACTCCGTGCCGAACCTCGAGATCGAGACGGGCGACATCCTCGGTGCAGGCCACGCCAGCGCCACCGGTCGTTTCGACGATGAGCAGCTGTTCTACCTGCAGTCCCGGGGGATCGAGGAAGACGAAGCGCGCCGCCTGGTTGTTCGCGGATTCCTCGTCGAAATCGTGCAGCGGATCGGTTCGCCTGCCCTCGAAGAGCATCTTCGCCATGCGATCGAGGCCGAACTGGCCGGAGAACGCTTCCGTACCGAGGCCGGCGAATAATGGGCACGCGGGTCTGCGCGGCATCCGAGCTCGGGGAGAATCAGCCAAGAAGGGTCGTGATCGATGGCATCCCGATCGCGCTGGTCAAGGACTCAGAAGGGGACTTCCACGCCATCGGAGACACCTGTACTCACGGTGAGATCTCGCTGTCAGAGGGGTTCGTCGAAGACAAAACCCTCGAATGCTGGGCGCACGGCTCGCAGTTCTCACTCGTGACAGGGGAGCCGCTCAACCTGCCAGCTTACGAACCTGTTCCCGTCTTCGAGCTCGAAATCGTTGACGGTGATATCTACATCGACCCGACAAAAACGAAAGAGTTCTAAAGTCATGTCTGTTCTTGAAATTCGCGATCTCCATGTCACAGTCGAGACCGATCAGGGCGTCAAGGAGATCCTGCGCGGGGTCGATCTGACCATCCGCACGGGCGAGATCCACGCGGTCATGGGCCCGAATGGGTCTGGCAAGTCGACGTTGGCCTACACGATCGCGGGGCACCCGAAGTATGCCGTGACGCAGGGAACGATCACCTTGGACGGCGACGACGTCCTCGCGATGACAGTCGATCAGCGCGCGCGTGCCGGCCTGTTTCTCGCCATGCAGTACCCGGTTGAGATCCCCGGTGTCACGAACTCGAACTTCCTTCGTACGGCCAAGACCGCGATCGACGGTGAGGCGCCCGCCATCCGCACCTGGATGAAGGATGTGCGCGACTCCATGGGCCGGTTGCGCATGGACAAGTCTTTCGCAGAGCGCAACGTGAACGAGGGCTTCTCGGGCGGCGAGAAGAAGCGGAATGAGATTCTGCAGCTTGAGCTGCTGAAGCCACAGTTTGCCGTGCTCGACGAAACAGACTCCGGTCTCGATGTCGACGCGCTCAAGATCGTTGCTGAGGGCGTCAACCGCGCTCACGAGGCAACGGACCTCGGCATCCTGCTGATCACGCACTACACGCGCATCCTGCGATACATCAAGCCGGACTTCGTGCACGTGTTCGTAGCCGGCCGCGTTGCAGAACAGGGCGGGCCAGAACTGGCTGACCGGCTCGAGGATGAAGGATACGACCGCTTCCTCGACAGCCAAGCGAGCGTAAGCTAGAACCATGGTCTCAACACTGGCTCCAGCCCGCTTCGATGAGATCGAAGAGGCACTGAAAGATGTCATGGACCCCGAGCTCGGGGTCAACGTCGTCGATCTCGGCCTGATCTATGACCTCGGCTGGGACGATGAGAACGATGCGCTCGTCATTTCGATGACGCTCACAAGCGCAGGCTGCCCGCTGACCGATGTGCTCGAAGAGCAGACGGCAGAAGCGCTCGATGGCGTTGTAGAAGCGTTCAGGATCAACTGGGTGTGGATGCCGCCGTGGGGCCCAGAGAAGATCACCGACGACGGGCGCGACATGATGCGCGCGCTCGGCTTCGCGATCTGACACCCGTTCCTGCCTTTACTTATTCCAGAACTGGACCACACCTGTGCTTGCCGTGCACGACCTCGAGATTCGCGTTGGCGCACGCGTGCTCATGGCCGACGTCAGCTTTCGCGTCGCAGCCGGAGACAAGATCGGTCTCGTCGGCAGGAACGGCGCTGGAAAGACGACCCTGACCAAGGTTCTGGCAGGGGAGACGCTCGCGACCTCCGGCACGGTTGACCGCACGGGCGAGATCGGGTATTTGCCGCAGGATCCGCGGAGCGGAAATCCAGACGATTTGGCGCGCACACGCATCCTGGATGCGCGCGGGCTCGGCTCCGTCGCGCTCGGCATGCACACGGCGACGCTGGAGATGGCCAGCGACGACCCTGCGGCCAGCGAAGCTGCAATGAAGACCTATAGCAGGCTGGAGGAGCGGTTCCATGTGCTCGGCGGTTATGCGGCGGAAGCTGAGGCCGCATCCATTGCCAGCAACCTGAATCTGCCAGATCGCATCCTCGATCAGCCACTGAAGACGCTCTCTGGAGGTCAGCGACGCCGCATCGAGCTTGCACGCATCCTGTTCTCCGACGCTCAGACCATGATCCTCGACGAGCCCACCAACCACCTGGACGCCGATTCCGTCGTGTGGCTGCGCGAGTTCCTGCGTAACTACAGCGGCGGCTTTATCGTGATCAGCCACGATGTGGAGCTGATCGGGGAAACCGTCAATCGGGTGTTTTATCTTGACGCCAACCGTCAATCCATAGACACATACAACATGGGCTGGAAGAACTACCAGCGCCAGCGCGCGGCAGACGAGGAACGCCGCAAAAAGGAGCGGGCGAACGCCGAGAAAAAGGCGGGAGCTTTGCAACTGCAAGCGGCCAAATTCGGAGCGAAGGCGACGAAGGCCGCTGCGGCACACCAGATGGTCGCCCGTGCAGAGAAGTTGCTCGCGGGTCTCGACGATGTTCGTACCGTCGACAGGGTCGCAAAGCTGCGATTCCCGACACCCGCGCCATGCGGGCGGACCCCCCTGATGGCGAGCGACCTGAGCAAGAGTTACGGGTCACTGGAGATCTTCACCGCGGTCGATCTTGCCATCGACCGCGGTTCCAAAGTGGTGGTGATCGGCCTGAACGGTGCTGGGAAGACCACTCTGCTGCGCATTCTCGGCGGCGTGGACGTTCCGGACACCGGCGTGGTCGAGCCTGGCCACGGGCTGAGGATCGGCTACTACGCGCAGGAGCACGAGACCATCGACGTTGGCCGCAGTGTGCTGGAGAATATGGTGTCGTCTTCACCGCACATCACCGAGACGGAAGCGCGACGCGTACTTGGCTCGTTCTTGTTCACGGGTGACGACTCACACAAGCTGGCGGGCGTGCTCTCCGGCGGCGAGAAGACCAGACTCGCGCTGGCGATGATCGTTGTGTCTGGCGCGAACGTTTTATTGCTCGACGAGCCGACGAACAACCTCGATCCGGCCAGCCGTGAGGAGATCCTCGACGCGCTCGCCCACTACGAGGGCGCCGTTGTGCTGGTGAGCCACGACCCAGGCGCCGTCGAGGCGTTGAACCCTGAGCGCGTTCTGATCCTGCCCGACGGAGTCGAAGACCACTGGAACAAGGAATACGCGGATCTGATCGCGTTGGCCTGACTCCGGGATCAGCGCGGCCGGGTTAGCGCGGTGCGTGGTCCAGCAACTCGTCTTCGATCTCCGCATCCGACTTCGGGCGCACAGCGCGACGTCGTTCACGCTCCTTCTCGCGTGCCCGCTGGGACGGGTCGTCTTCATTACGATGTTTGTATTCCTGCCTGATCGCATAGCCGAGGCCGAAGAAGCCGATCAACGCGAAGATGATCCATTGGATCATGTACGACCAGTGCAACCCCTCGTCCTGGACCGGCGCAGATGTGACCACGGGGGTGAGCCGGTGCGCAGGAGCCGGTGTTTGGGTGTCAAGCAGGCCGTAAGCGCCTGTGTAGGTTGGTGCGTCAATCTCTGCCGCGATGTCAGGCAGCTCAACCGTCGGCACTTGATTGCCGATGCGGCTCTGGCCGGGCAGTCGCGGCTCGCTCGGCTTCAGTCGCACGACAACCGTGACCTGGCCTGTGGACGCCGGTGGCACCGACTCTGGGACGTTTCCGCTGTTGCCGACCGGCACCCATCCGCGGTCGACGATGAACAGTGATCCGTCCGACAGCTTGAGCGGAGTCAGCACTTCGAATCCTGGACCGCTGTCCGTCGCCCGGTTGCGCACGAGCAGCTGGTCGCGCTGCACGTATGCACCGCTCATTTCGACACGCATCCACTTCTGATCGGCCGAGAACGAGTCACGGTCAGGCAGGGCTCGGTCGAGCGGTACAGGCTCAGCATGAAAGTTCTTCGAGATGATCGCGTTCGCTGCAGCCGCCTCCTTGCTACGCGCCAACTGCCATGCGGAGAGGCATCCACACGCGATCGCGAACGCCACCGCGAACGCAAGGTAGCCAAGCCATCGGCGAGAGAACGCGAACCGCCACCGTTTCACTTAGCCCGCCTCCGACCGCATGCCGACGACGGTGAGCGGGAACTCGCGCGCGGCCAGAAAGTCGCGCAGGAACTCCACGTGCTCATCACACGCCAACCACACCTTCACGCGATCGGCTGTGTGGATCTTCGGATTGCGCCACTCGAGACGCCAGGTTGCGTGTTCGAGACAACCGGCGCGCGAGCAGGTGTGCTGCTCGAGGTCGCCGTCACGAGTAATCACCCGTGCGTCTCCGACGATTGGCCGGTTGTTGAATCCTCATGCTCGGCACCACGCGACGGTTGGGGCTTAACGGGCAGAACGTTGCCAGGACGCAGAACTGGCGCACCGCGTTCTCCTGCGCCTACGTTTGCAAGCACGACCGCGAAGTATGGCAGGAACACAGCTCCGAGCGCTGGGATGATGATCCACCACCCGTGGACGAAGAGTATGGACACCAGGCAGAGCACGCGAATACCCATCGCAACCGAGTACTTGATCATTCGGCTGTGACGCTCCGCATCGGGAGCCTGTGGGAGTGAGGTGATGGACTGTTGCTTCATGGGTGCTCGTCGATGACACGATCCGAGGTTGAACCGTTACCCCCAGCCTACGACTTTCGGCAGCCCATAAACTGATGGCCGCATGACTTTGCACCGTATCTCAAGAATGGATGGCTTCGATGACAACACGCACCGTGCTCGTGACCGGCGGAAACCGCGGAATCGGCTATGCCATCGCGCAGGAGTTCGTCTCGTCCGGGCACCGGGTCGCCGTGACGGCTCGCAGCGGCAACGGCCCAGCAGGCACACTCTCGGTGGCAGCTGACGTGACAGATGCCGACTCCATCGATGCTGCGTTCACCGAGGTTGAAAAGCAGCTCGGCCCGGTCGAGGTAGTCGTTGCAAACGCAGGAATCACCCGAGACACCCTGCTGATGCGCATGAGCGACGAGGACTTCGATGGGGTGATTGACACAAACCTCGGCGGTGCATTCCGTGTCGTCAAGCGTGCCTCGAAGGGGATGCTGAAGGCACGATTCGGGCGCGTGGTGCTGATTTCCAGCGTTGTCGGGCTGTACGGATCGGCCGGCCAGGTGAACTACGCAGCATCCAAAAGCGGTCTGGTCGGCATGGCGCGCTCGATTACGCGCGAGCTAGGCGGTCGCGGAATCACTGCAAACGTCGTGGCGCCAGGCTTCGTGGAGACCGACATGACAGCCGAGCTACCGGAAGCGCAACAGGCCGAGTACAAGAAGAGCATTCCGGCGGGCAGATATGGCCAGGCCTCCGAGGTAGCAAAGGCCGTGGTGTGGCTCGCTTCTGATGACGCGGCGTACATCTCAGGCGCCGTGATCCCGGTCGACGGGGGACTCGGCATGGGTCACTGACGGCGTTCAGCCGCGCAGACCGAGCAGTGGCAGTAACAGGCTGAGATCCTGCTCGTCGACGATGACATCGGCGGCGCTCCTGACCGGGTCCTTCGCATTGAATGCCACTGACAACCCGGCGACCGCCATCATTTTCAGGTCGTTGGCTCCGTCGCCCACTGCGATGCTGCGCTCGCGTGGTATCCCGGTCTGTGCCGCCCATTCAAGCAAGGCATGCGCCTTGGCTGCGGCGTCGACGACGTCACCTGTGACGCGGCCCGTGATGACTCCGCCGTCCAGTTCCAACCGGTTTGCTCGCCAGAAGTCCAAACGAAGTCGCTCGCCAAGATCGTCGAGAATCTCGTGAAACCCGCCGGAAACGACACCCACAGCACCGCCAGCTGCGTGGACGGTGTCGACAAGCTCTTGCGCGCCATCCGTGACCCGGATGCGATCGGCAACGACCTCGAACGCGGACTCGGTCAACCCGGCGAGAGTCGCAACGCGTGCGCTCAGGCTCTGAGCGAAGTCGAGTTCGCCGTTCATGGCCCGAAGCGTGATGTCAGCCACAACGTCGAGAGATCCGGCGTGTTCCGCAAAGAGCTCGATCACCTCGTTGTGGATGAGTGTCGAATCGGCGTCGAGGACAACGAGGAAACGGGCTGCGCTCATGGAACGACGTGAACTCCCTTGCCTACAACGGTGATTCCTGACTCTGTCACGGTGAAGCCTCGCGCCCTGTCGCGGTCGGGGTCGGCACCGATCCGCGCGCCGGACTCGACGACGACATCCTTGTCAAGGATAGCCCGGCCGACGAACGCATCCGGGTGGATCACGGCGCGGTCAAAGAGCACCGAGTCGATCACCTGCGCGCCCGACTCCACCTTTGCCCATGGCCCGAGCACGCTGCGTTCCAGGTGTGCGCCCGAGATGACCGAGCCGAGCGACACGATCGAATCGACCGTGGTGCCGAGCGCTCCGCGGCCGTCGCGCACGAGTTTTGCAGGTGGCGAATTCAGCTGCTGACTGAAGATCGGCCACTCGCGGTTGTACAGGTTGAAAACAGGCAGTGTCGAGATGAGATCCTGATGCGCTTCGAAGAACGAATCGAGCGTTCCGACGTCGCGCCAGTAGTACCTGTCGCGTTCGGTCGATCCAGGCACGTCGTTGCGCTGGAAGTCGTACACGCCGGCTTCGCCGCGTTCGACGAAGTCCGGGATGATGTCGCCACCCATGTCGTGATTCGAACCCGGCCGCTCACCGTCGCGGTACACGGCGTCGATCAAGGCATCCGCGTTGAAAACGTAGTTGCCCATCGACGCGAGCACCTCACCTGGCGAATCCGGCAGGCCCACCGGGTCACTCGGCTTCTCGCGGAATGCACCGATCTTCGTCGGATCCGCTGCATCCACCTCGAGCACTCCGAATTGATCTGCAAGCGAGATGGGCTGCCTGATTGCTGCAACAGTTGCACTTGCACCTGAATCGATGTGCGCCTGAATCATCTGCGAAAAGTCCATGCGGTAGACGTGGTCTGCACCGACAACGACGACGATGTCCGGCTGCTCATCACGCAGCAGGTTCAGGCTCTGCAGGATGGCGTCTGCCGACCCGCTGAACCAGCGTTTGCCCAGGCGCTGTTGCGCTGGCACCGACGCGATGTATGCGCCGAGCAGTCCGTCGAGGTGCCAGGTCTGCGATACGTGCCGGTCGAGACTGTGCGACTTGTATTGCGTCAGCACCACGACCTGGCGCAGATTCGAGTTGATCAGGTTCGACAAGGCAAAGTCGATCAACCTGTATTGACCGCCGAATGGAACCGCGGGCTTGGCCCGATCCGCGGTCAAGGGCATCAGTCGCTTGCCTTCGCCGCCTGCCAGGACAATTCCGAAGATCTTCTTGCCTACCATGGCTCAACAGTAGATGCACTGACCGGGCTGTACTAGCGTTCACCACATGCGAGTTGACCTTTTGACACGTGAATATCCACCCGAGATCTACGGCGGGGCCGGAGTTCACGTCGCCGAACTTGTGCGTGCGCTGCGCCCGAGCGTAGATGTGCGCGTGCGGTGTTTCGGCGCGCCACGTGACGAGGAAGGCACGATGGCGTACACGCCGCCCGCCGAGCTCGCGGACGCAAACGGCTCGATCACCACGCTCGGTGTCGACCTGCAAATGGCGCAAGACGTGGCGGGAGCTGACCTTGTTCACTCGCACACCTGGTACGCGAACGCGGGCGGGCATCTCGCCAAACTCTTGCACAGCATCCCTCACGTCGTGACAGCGCACAGCCTCGAACCGCTGCGGCCATGGAAGGCAGAACAACTCGGCGGCGGATACCACGTGTCGAGCTGGATCGAGAAGGATGCGTTCGAATCTGCTGATGCTGTCATCGCGGTCAGCGAGGGCATGCGACGCGACATTCTGCGCAGCTACCCCCGGCTCGACGAGTCGCGAACGCACGTCGTGTACAACGGCATCGACCTTGACCGCTGGCAGCCCGTGCACGACCCAGACCTCGTGCGGTCGTTCGGCATCGACCCCGATCGCCCCACGATCGTGTTCGTCGGACGGATCACCCGTCAGAAGGGCTTGCCATATCTGCTGCGCGCGGCGCGCCTGTTGCCGCCAGACGTTCAGCTCGTGTTGTGCGCTGGAGCTCCTGACACTGCCGCAATCATGGCGGAGGTGACGGCGGGCGTCGAAGTGCTGCAGAGCGAGCGAGACGGTGTGGTGTGGATCGACCGGCTTCTGCCTCAGAACGAGCTGTCCGCCGTGCTGTCCGCCGCGACGGTATTTGTATGCCCGTCGATTTACGAGCCGCTCGGTATCGTGAATCTCGAAGCGATGGCGTGCGGGCTTCCTGTTGTCGGTTCGGCCACCGGCGGCATCCCAGAGGTCGTCGTCGATGGGCTCACCGGCCGGCTCGTGCCGATCGAGCAGCTTCAGGACGGCACGGGAACCCCCATTGAACGTGATCGGTTCGTTGCCGACCTTGCAGCGATCCTGATCGAGGTCGTGTCAGACGCCAAGCACGCTGCCGCGATGGGTGAGGCAGGTCGCCTTCGCGCTGAGCACGAGTTTTCCTGGACGGCAATCGCCCAGCAGACCCGGGCGATCTACGAAGCGTTGCTCGGCTGACCACGGCCGGCTTGCGCCGCTACCGAAAAGGCGGGTGCCGCGGCGACCGGCGCAGCGATGATGCGGCGCCTATTAGGCTTAGACCTATGTCCAGCCGCGTACTCCAGCTCTCCTCCGTGTCGATTGTCCGCGACGGGAACACGATCCTCGACGCCGTCGATTGGGCGGTTGATTCTGACCAGCGTTGGGTGATTCTTGGGCCGAACGGTGCGGGCAAGACCACCATGTTGCAGGTCGCAGCTGCTGCCATCCATCCGACAAAGGGCAACGCAGAGATCCTCGACGAAGAGGTTGGCGCCGTCGACCTGTTCGAGTTGCGCCCGCGCATCGGCTTCGCATCGACAGCCCTCGCCAGACGGATCCCCGTCGCAGAGAGCGTTCTGGACGTCGTCATGACCGCCGCGTATTCCGTGACCGGACGCTGGAACGAAGAATACGAGGAGATTGATGAACGGCGCGCCCATCGGGTGCTGAAGGAGTGGAAGCTCGATCATCTCGCCGAGCGCAAGTTCGGCGCGCTGAGCGACGGTGAGCAGAAGCGGGTGCAGATTGCTCGCTCAGTGATGACCGACCCCGAACTACTGCTGCTCGACGAACCGGCGGCCAGTCTGGACCTCGGTGCCCGCGAAGAGCTGGTCACGTTGCTCGGTGGATACGCAAGCGACCCTGGTTCGCCTGCAATCGTGATGGTGACGCACCACGTGGAGGAGATTCCGCCAGGTTTCACGCACGTGCTGCTCTTGGCCGCAGGAGGAATCGTCGGCGCAGGACCGATCGACAAGACGCTCACATCGGAAAAGCTCACCGAGACGTTCGGCCTTCCGATCGAGTTGGCTGAGAACGAAGGACGATTCACGGCACGAGCAGCCTAACTGCCGCGGGTGGCGTTGCCGATCTGGGGGTTCTGCTAAGCTTGATAGCTGGCCGTGCAGCCGCATGCTTTGGCGTCCGCTCCGGAACGCACAAGATCACTGAACGATCGATCACTGACCAATTGCAAGGACATCCCATGAAGACAGACATTCACCCCGACTACGCTCCAGTGGTTTTCCGCGACCTCGCGTCAGGGGCGACCTTCCTTACGCGTTCGACGGTTTCGAGCGAGAAGACGATCGAGTGGGAGGACGGCAACACGTACCCGGTGATCGACGTTGAGATCTCGAGCGCCTCGCATCCGTTCTACACCGGCAAGCAGCGCATCATGGACTCGGCCGGCCGCGTCGAGAAGTTCAACCAGCGCTTCAAGAACTTCGGCAAGTAGCACAACCTGCGCAAAGGGCGATCGGCATTGCGCCGATCGCCCTTTGCGCGCGCACGGGCATTCGAGGCCGTGCCGCTGAAGGGTACGGGTCCTACCGGACCGGCCACGCTCCCGATGCCGTGAACGCCGGGTCTTTGACGCGGCGCATGTAGTTCTGAAAGTCTTCTGCCTGCTCCTGACACCACGTTATCTGGCGCGCATGAAGTTCCGTTGGCGTCAACGCGAGTTCGCCCGCGTGCATCCGCCCGATCGCCTGGGCGACCCGACCGGCGGCTATCGCATCGGCGCCCGCGTCGTGCGCGTCCGCAAGATCGACACCGTAGAACTGCGCCGTCACCTCGAGCGTCCGTTTGCCACGACGGTATTTGTCGACGGCGCGATCGATGACGAGCGGGTCCACAATCGGCGTCGGTGAGATCAGTGCAGGCACACCGTGGCGAATGGCCTCGCGATTGAGCACCGTGAAGTCATACGGAGCGTTATATGCCACGACCGGTATGCCCGCTGCGAAGAGTGCGCTCAAGGCACCGACGATCTCGGCGATGGCCTCGCATGCTGGCAATCCGTCCGCTCGCGCACGCTCTGTTGTGATCCCGTGCACCGCCGTCGCCTGCTCGGGGATCTCGATGCCGGGGTCGACGATCCAATCGAAGCGCTCAACGACCGTTCCCGCAGCCCCGATCCGTCCCACGTGCGCGGTCACAATGCGCGCGGTCTCGACATTGACACCGGTCGTCTCAAGATCGAACACACCGAGTTCGTCATGCCAGTTGCTCATGGCGCAAGCGTATGGGGAACCACCGTCATTGCGGTTCACTGCTGCGGTTCAGCGTTGCGGTTCAATGTGCAGCCAAAAGAAGCTCTGCGTGCCGAGCGTCAGCGAGAATCGCCCGTCCTCCGCGATAGTCGGAAATTGCGCACCGCCGAACAGGTCGTAGAGGGCCGCTCCTGCGAACTGTGGAGCATCCAGACTCACCGAAAGCGGATTCTGCGAGAAACTGAACACGCACAGCACATGCTCCGGCTGGTCGCCGAACGGCGACGGATCACCCGCGTAGCTGCGCACGAACGCGAGCACGGAGTCGTGGTCGGTCTCCAGAACCTGAATGTCCCCGAGCCCGAACACGGGGTGGGCCTTGCGCACGTAGATCACATTGCGGATCCAATGCAGCAACGATCGGGACTGCGCCAGCTGCGCCTCAACATTCACAAGGTTGTAGTTGAAAACCAGCGACTGCACAACCGGAAGGTACAGCTTGCCTGGGTCAGCGTCGGAGAAGCCAGCGTTGCGGTCAGGTGTCCACTGCATGGGCGTGCGCGATGAGTCGCGGTCAGGCAACCAGATGTTGTCGCCCATGCCGATCTCGTCGCCGTAGTACAGGAAGGGGCTGCCAGGCAATGAGAACAGCAGTGCATGCGCAAGTTCGAGTTCGGCTCGCGAGTTGTCGAGCAGGGGAGCGAGCCTGCGCCTGATGCCGATGTTGGCGCGCATACGCGGGTCATATGCATACCACCCGTACATGGCCTGGCGGTACTCCTCGCTTACCATCTCGAGCGTCAGCTCGTCATGGTTGCGCAGGAAGACCCCCCATCCTGCGCCGTCCGGGATGTCGGTGGTCTCTGAGAGAACCCGGACCAGTTCTGCGGCATTCTGCGACCGAAGCGCATAGAAAATGCGAGGCATCACAGGGAAATCGAACGCCATGTGACACTCAGGCTCCTCCGGTGTGCCGAGGAAGGCCGCAACCTCGCGCGGCCACTGGTTCGCCTCCGCGATCATCACTCGACCCGGGTAGTCACGATCAACCATCGCTCGAAGCACCTTGATGAATTCGTGCGTCGGCGGCTCGCCCTCGCCGTTTCCCTCGTCGGACTCGAACAGGTATGGGATGGCATCAAGCCTGAACCCATCGACGCCCATGTCGAGCCAGAACCGAATCACATCGAACACTGCTTCCTGCACGGCCGGGTTCTCGAAGTTCAGGTCGGGCTGATGCGAGAAGAAGCGATGGAAGAAGAACTGCCTGCGCTCGGCGTCGAACGCCCAGTTCGAATCCTCGGTGTCGGTGAAGATGATCCTGATGTCCGGCCACTTCTCGTCCGTGTCGCTCCAGACATAGAAATCACCGTACGGGCCGGACGGGTCCGACCGCGACTGCTGGAACCATTCGTGCTGGTCGCTCGTATGGTTCAACGGCAGATCGATGATGATCCGCATGTTGCGCTCATGCGCCTTGGTGACCAGATCTTTGAATTCGTCGAGTGTGCCGAACTCCGGCAGAATCGACCGGAAGTCAGACACGTCATAGCCCCCGTCGCGCAACGGCGACGTGAAAAACGGTGGAAGCCACAGCGCGTCGATACCGAGCCACTGCAGATAGTCGAGCTTGGAGACGAGTCCTTGCAGGTCGCCTGAACCGTCTCCATTCGAGTCGACGAACGCACGCACCATCACTTCGTAGAAGACGGCGCGGCGGTACCAGTGTGGATCCAGCGTGAGCCCTGGTAATTGGATGGGCGCTGTGAAACTCACGGCACTCCTCTCGGACGGACGGCGATCTGCAAGCGATTACATTCTGATCGAGTTTAGGAGGTCACACGGGGTGCTTGTCCAGCGTGTGGCGGTGGTTCTCAGAACCGCATCAAGGATGCTGCATACACTTGGGGGTGATGATCGTTCCTTCCCCATATGCAGCACAGTTGAAGAGGATCCCCGTGCAGGAGCGTGAGCTGTCCGTGCTTGGCAGCACGACGCATTACTGGGAATACGGCAGCGCAGACGCGCAGGTCACGGTCGTGATGGTCCATGGATTCCGAGGCGATCACCACGGACTCGAGCCGGTCATAGCTCAGCTACCCGGATTGCACTTGATCTCTCCAGACTTGCCAGGCTTCGGGGAGTCTGACCCTCTGACGGTGACCCACGACATCGCCGGCTACGCCACGTGGCTTCTGGCGTTTGTGGCGGCGCTCGAGCCGGCAGGGCGCGTCGTCATCCTCGGCCATTCGTTCGGTTCGATCATCGTCGCTGCTGCCGCCGCCGACCGTGCTGCGGATGATGCGCTCGTCCCAAGCGATGTCATCCTGATCAATCCCATCGCTGCACCGGCGCTGAAGGGTCCTCGCGGAGTGATGACCAGGCTCGCCGTGTTCTACTACTGGCTTGGCGCAGTACTCCCAGAGAAACTCGGCTTCGCACTGCTGCGTAATCGCCTCGTCGTCCGGGTGATGAGCGTGACGATGGCAAAGACAGACGACAAGTTACTTCGTCGATGGATCCACAATCAGCATGATCGTTATTTCAGCGCGTTCTCGGATCGCGGCGTCGTCCTCGAGGCGTTTCGGGCATCCGTCAGCAACGACATCAGCGAATTCGCCGCGAGCATCCCGTTCCGCACGCTGCTGATCGCAGCCGAAAAAGACGACATCACACCGGTGTCAGCGCAGCGCCGTCTTGTCAGCCAGTTTCCGGACGCCGAGCTCGAAATCATCGACGGAGTGGGCCATCTGATCCACTACGAGGTACCGGCCAAAGCCGCCTCCCACATTGTGCGCTTTCTGGGCACGAACGGCGGAGCATCGGCGTGAAGATCGTCTTCGACTGCAGGTACACGCGCATCGGCCACCACGACGGTATCAGCAGGTACACGGCCGGACTCGTCACCGAGCTGGCGAAACTGCACCAGGTCACGATGCTGATCAGCGATCATCGCCAACGAGAGTTGCTGCCGAACGTGCCGTGGGAACTGGTCAGCGCTCCAACGAGTGTGCGCGAACCACTCGTAGCCATGCAGGTCAACCGATTGCATCCAGACGTGGTGTTCACGCCGATGCAGACGATGGGATCGTGGGGCCGAGAATACAAGCTCGTCCTCACCGTCCACGATCTGATCTACTACAGCAATCGAACACCGCCACGCGATCTTGCAGCACCCATTCGGCTGCTGTGGCGCCTTTATCACCTTGCATGGTGGCCGCAGCGGGTGCTCCTGAATCGAGCGGATGCGATCGTGACCGTCTCGAAAACAACGGCTCGTCTGATCGCTGAACACCACCTGACGAAACGACCGGTCAGCGTCGTGATGAATGCCGCGGATCAGCCGACGGCCGCGCAAAGCGCATATGCAGCTGCTCGCGCAACGCCGACGCGCAGATCACTGGTCTACATGGGCTCGTTCATGCCGTACAAGAATGTGGAGACGCTCGTGCGCGCCGCCGCGCTGCTGCCCGGGTGCACCCTTCATCTGATGAGCAGGATCAGTGACGCCGAGCGGCAGCGGTTGTCTGCCGTCGCGCCCGGCGCAACGCTGGTGTTCCACAACGGCGCAACCGACGAACAGTATCAAGAGGTGCTCGCCGGTGCGACAGCACTCGTGACGGCTTCACGCGACGAGGGGTTCGGCATCCCGCTGGTCGAAGCGATGGCGCTCGGCACGCCAGCCGTCGTCAGCGACATTCCGATCTTCCGTGAAATCGGGGCAAACGCGTGCGTGTACTTCGACCCCGAGTCGCCTGAAGCTCTCGCATCGGCCATCCGATCACTTGAGGCCCCAGCTGTGTGGCTCGAACACTCACGGCGCGCCGTCGAACGTGCACGTGATTTCACCTGGGCAGCATCAGCACAGCGACTTTTGACCGTGTTGACGGCCACCGTCGGCCGTGCCGAGAGGGTCAGGAGACGGCTGCGGTGAACAGGTCGTGGTCTTCCGGCGAGAGATTGAACCTGTCCAACTGCAAGGCGCCGTCTCGGTAGATGAAATCGTGCACTGACCCGTTTGGAATCACTTCGCCGGGTGCAGGCAGAGCATGGTTTGTCAACCGGCGAACGAGCGACGCGATCACGCCACCATGGCTGACGATGATCAGCGAACGCCCCGCATTCGCGGCGGCAAGCTCGTCCAAAGCCGGCAGCGCCCGCGCGACGACCTCGTCCCTGGTCTCTTGCCCTGGGACCGCAACGCCCTCTGGAAAGCGCGCCAGGATCTCTTCACCGGTGAGCCCTTCTGCATCTCCGTAGCGCCGTTCTGCCACTTCGGCGAGGGGCTCTGGCTCGCCGAGACCGGTTTCAGCGGCGATGATCCGCGCCGTATCCATCGCACGGGAAAGTGGGCTGGCGAAGATGCCGTCCCACTTGCGCAAAGCGAGCGCGCGGCCGGCGGCAAGCGCTTGTTGCTTGCCTGTGGCGTTGAGCGGAATGTCACTTGCGCCTTGGATTCGACGCTGCACGTTCCAATCCGTCTGGCCGTGCCGAACGAGGGAGAGTCGTGTCACGCGCGTCCTTTGTTCGCTTGCGATCGGGCGCTCACCGCCCGCTATGCCGCGAATCGGTCGGCCAGGGCGCTCAGAGCCTGAGATGTTCCGGCCTCCAGCTTAACCGTCGCACGGCTATCACCCTTTGTACCCCCACGGTTGATCACGACGATCGGCAGACGTCGACGTCTGGCGGCTTCGACCAGGCGGATACCCGAGTTCACGGCAAGCGACGAGCCGGCAACGAGCAACGCCTCCGATGCATCCACCAATCTCGTCGCCTCTGCAAACCGTTCGGTGGGCACAAGCTCACCGAAGAAGACCACATCCGGTTTGAGTATCCCACCGCAAACGGTGCACGCCGGGACGACGAAGTCGTCGATCTGGGCGACTTCTGCGTCACCGTCTGGGGCGGTGACGACAGCGTCCGGCGTCTCCAACCACGGGTTGGCGGCATCGATTGCGGCCGAGATGTCCTCACGCGCGAACACCTGACCGCAGTTCAGGCATACCACTCGATCCATCGAACCGTGCAGCGGCACGACCCTGCGTGAGCCCGCCCTGGTGTGAAGCCCATCGACGTTCTGCGTGATCACCCCGGTCAGAATTCCGCTCGACTCGAGATCCACGAGGGCGCGATGCCCCCTGTTCGGCTGTGCTGCATGAAATCGCTGCCAGCCCAGGTGGCTTCCAGCCCAGTATCGCTTGCGCGCGCGTTCCTCGCCCACGAACTGTTGGATGGTCATCGGTGTGCGTCGAGGAGCGCCCTCACCTCGGTAGTCCGGGATCCCAGAGTCCGTGCTGATACCGGCCCCGGTGAGAGCGACGATCGTGCGTCCGGACAGCGCGACGATGGCCTCCTCGAACAGGTCGTCAGTGATCGGTCCGAACGAGTTCTCGGCCAACACCGTCATGTCGTAAGCCTCCATACAGATGTGGGGCTGCAATGCGCATCCGTCACCTGAGTGTAAACAACGAAGTTTTCCAGTTTGTTTCCGGCTCCTGGATGCTCATGCCGTTCGGCGCCGATCGTTGTGCAAGTCTTTCCTTGTGCACATCGAACACATCACCAGCCTCGATGATCCTGGCCTTGCTGACTACTCGCGGCTCACCGACGTCGCGCTACGGCGCGTCAGCGAACCAGCAGGTGGCCTGTATATCGCGGAGTCGACGAAGGTCATCGGTCGGGCGATCGCAGCCGGACACCGGCCACGGTCCTTATTGATGTTGGAGCGCTGGATCGACGACGTCGCGCCGATGCTGGAGAGTTTCGATGAGGTTCCCGTTTATGTGGGGGAGAGCGACCTTCTC
>Ga0164242_10000487_pt1 | contig 47592 bp, 30 predicted proteins | sample OricomgcompostMG_FD_108783 | JGI IMG/M metagenome (GOLD analysis project Ga0164242, IMG submission 108783) | Miracle-Growth compost microbial communities from Emeryville, California, USA - Original compost - Miracle growth compost (MG) ... | reverse complement strand
TACCTCTTCCTCACTCCACGTCGAGGGATCGCCCGCCGTAGAGGACTGATCCTGAGACTGGGGTCCGCTGCAACTTACCCATACACTTACCAACGCCAAAAATAAAAGCTTAATTCGATTCATTTCGTATTTGTTTTTAGAGGTGAAAAAATTGACAGTTTAGTTTCGCGAACAGCTATCCCTCTCAAGGCCGCCTTCCTCCTGAGACGCACGCAACGGACCCGCACATTAGCCTGGTATAATGAGCCCCATCCATTTCCCTTTGAGGGAAAGGATGGGGCTTATTAAAACGCAGCTTACAGGCAGGCATTGTCTGCCGCCTAAGCAGACTAACTCCACAGCCGGTCTCCCGAATGCCTTTCATCCCATTCAGACGTGGGCAAGAAAAATCCGCCTCCCTTGATCAGATGCTCCTTGATTACTTCATCATTCAGTTCTACTCCCAGTCCAGGCGCGTCTGGAACCGTAATAAATCCTTTATCCACAATAGGCTTATGAATGCCGCCTTTTACCGTATCATCCCACCAGCTAGTATAGAGCCCGTTATACTCCAATGCTTCAAAATTCTGCGTCGAAGCGGCCACATGCACGCTGGCCATATATGAAACGGGAGAGGCGGCGTGATGCATGGCCATGGCGATACCATGCTCTTCCGCATAGTCTCCGATCTTTTTTGTCTCCAGAATACCCCCTGAAGAGTTGATATCCGGATGGATCATATCCACGGCATGATTATCGATCAACGGTTTGAAGCCATCCAACAAATAAATATCTTCTCCTGTGAGAATGGGCGTCGTGGTGGACTCCTTAAGCATTTTATATTGCTCGGTATATTCCCAGGGAATTAGATCCTCCATCCATGCCAGATCATAAGGTTCCATGGCACGAGCCAGCTTAATGGCTTCCTTGACGCCAAAATGCCCCCAGTGATCTGTAGACAAAGGATGGTCATACCCTATGGCATCCCGTACGGCGGCCACGACCTTCACCAGGCCATCTATTCCTTTTTGGGTGAGCTGAACCCGATTGAACGGATGCTTGGTCATCCCATAGCTGCCATATTCACTGTCCCACTGTCTCAGCCGTCCGCCTTTTTCCCAGAACTTCGCATTCACCAAGGCACCGGGGATATTTTCAACGCTCTGCAAACCCATATCCATTTTGAACCAGGTGAAACCCATCGCAGCCCTGCCTTTCATTTTGGCCGCATAATTCTGGGGGGTGGATTCCCTGGGTGCGGAAGTATCACAATAGGCACGTACCTTATCCCGGTATTTGCCACCCATTAATTGATATACCGGAACCCCAAACGCCTTGCCGACAATATCCCAAAGCGCCATCTCCACTCCGCACACCCCTCCTGCCTGTCTGCTCTGCCCGCCAAATTGCTTGATGATTTTAAATATCTTCTCTACGTTACAGGGGTTTTCGCCAAGGATTCTGCTTTTCAACATTAATGCATAACGCTTATCGGCCCCATCCCGTACGTCGCCGAGCCCGGTAATCCCCTGATTAGTATAGATCTTCAGAATCGGGCACAGCTCGCAATCTGCAATCCGCATATCAGTAATCTTCAAATCAGAAGGACTTGAATACCTGCGTACTTTCTGAGTGGTATAAGCCAAGGTATCCTCAATGGGTGAAAACATCAAGGCTCCTCCCAGCGAAAGCCCTCCAATTGCTGACTTCTTTAAAAATTCCCGCCGATCATCCAGTGGTATTCGGGATTCTTCAGGTTCGAGGGGTTTGTCACCGGCCGTTTCAGGCGTGTTGTTCGGATGGATCAAGGTTTTGAATTTGCTTTTCATATTTTAAAACAATTATAGTGAAAAAATGACCTTACGTCTGTCCATGGCTGCACAATCCTGTTCTGTCAGAAGCAGGCAGGATTTTTACCGGTGCAGCCTATGTCAAAACGTATCCAAACCTTGAATTGAACATAAGAGTAGATCGGGTTTAGTAAGCCCCGGGCATTTAAGCCCTAGGTTCTCATGGAATCGTGCGTTATGGTCTGCCATGACACGACTCCGGTTCTCCAACCGTCAGATTTGAATAAACTAATTGCCGGTGTGCAAAGAATCAATGATTTCGCATATACGATTTAACCAATTCATTGCCCTTTGAAAACTTATTTGCTTTTTGCGTCTGGCCCAGTACGCTAATTTACATCCAATGTTGCCATAAAATTCTTAAGTTTTAATTAATAAAATCTGCCGTAGTATTGATTCCCCTCTCATCGCAGATTTGATCTCCCGGGTGATATATTCTACCGTACATCCTGAGGGATCCTCCCTCAATCTCTTATCCAGCATTAAATATTATGCGCAGGAAACTGCTTCATTCAGGACACTCAATATCCCGTATTCTGTACAAGTTTTTGGTTAACGGCAATTTGCTCTTGTGGGATGGGCATCAGGGTGTGGCCTGGCGGTATGACAATCCCATAATATTTCTTCACGTAATCTGCCGCCTCACCGGCCCTACGCAGCAGAAAATAAAACGAAAACTCACCGGCCAGTTCATGGCGATATTCATCCACAAGGGCAGCCATAAAGTCAGGTTCTGTGGTCGGCTTAAGATGCGCCCTCTTCCTGATTTTGTTATTTAATATATCCCAGGCAGCCCCTTCATTCCCCGACCGGAACAGTGCTTCAGCCTCACTGAGCAATACCTCTCCGAAGCGCATCAGAATAATATTCTGGGAACTCATCACGTTGTTTCCCGGATTGCCGGTTACATTAGGATCACGCCAGGTTTTGACCCCATAGTAACCCGACCGGGCCCCATCTGTACCCTTCCAGGGGTGAGCTAAGGTGCCGCAGGTATTCATGCCACCCCAATTTTGCTTCACCAGCGTATAGTTAGAGATGTGAATGGCCGGATCAGGGTGTTCATCTCCGGGACCTATCACCGTGGCATATTTACGTGTATCTCCTGGCTCAAAAGAATCATAGAGCTTTTTATCCGCATAGGCGTAGCCTGTCTGGGAGATTTCCTCTGGAAGGCAAAACGTAGAGAGCCAATGCGTATTGCTTGCCCAACTTCTCATATCATCCTGGCCGATAAACTGGATGGAGAATATATCTTCAATACCATTTTGGTTATTGAATGCATGAATATCCAAGTAATTGTCTTCAAGTTGGTAATGACCATCAAGTTGTTTAAAAGTGGTTACTGCCTCATCATATTTTTTCAGCCACATCTGGGCCGATCCGAGATAAGCCAAGGCGGCCCCTTTCGTGGCCCGGCCAATATCCTTTGGATCCTCTTCTTCTTTCCACGGCAAAAGGGATGCGGCGGTGGTCATATCTTCCGCCACTGCTGCAAATACCTCATCTTGCGTATTCCTCGGATGTCGGCCATCGTCTGTCGCCAGTTCCAACTCCAGCGGGACGCCACCAAACTCCGAGGCAAGATAATAATAAAAAACGCCCCGAAGAAATAGCACTTCGCCCTTCAGCCGGTCGGCCAGTTCATCGGTAAGAATCTTGTCATTACGCATGCTTTCAATAATGGGAATAGCGGAATTTGCACGGGCTATCCCCGCATATGACCGAATCCAAAAGGTATTCAATGCTCCAAAATTGGTAGGGATCTCATAGGTCCCAAAAAAGGTATCCGATCCCCAGTTATGAAAGTCCTGCGTGAGGAAGTTGGCTTCATACCAAAGCGCTTTGATGATAAAATCGTTATCATGGAAGGTATTATAGATGGCATTCACCAGAGCAATGACATCGTCCAGCTTTTTAAATAAAGATTCCTCGGTCGCATCGGTGGTATCTTTCTGATTCAAAAAGTCCTTGCTGCAGCTTAGAGGAAATATCAGCATAGTCGCTAAGGCTGCCAGACAAATCGTTTTATTTAGTTTCATAATTGTAAAGTTTTAATGGGCGGTTAAGGCATCCTCAAAAAGTAACGTTAAGGCCGAGCGTATAAAAATGACTCGTGGGATAATTACCCACATCGACTCCGTTGGAGGTCACATCACCGCTTTGTGCATTTCCAATCTCGGGATCTAAGCCTGAATAACCTGTAAGCGTGAATAGGTTCTGGGTGCTCAGATAAATCCGTATCCGGTCAATGGAAAGGCGACTTAACACAGCGGATGGCAAGGTATAGCCAATCTGAAGATTTTTCATTCTCAGGTAGCTCCCGTCTTCCACAAAGGCATCGGAGACGCGATTGTTTCCATTCTGGTCATAGGATATGGCCCTGGGATATTTTGTAGAATGATTCTCCGCTGTCCAGTGGTTTTTAAAATAATCTACACTCATATTTTGAAGACCCACACCATCTGCCTTATCAAAGTTTTGCAGATTACGTTTCATGTAGTTTAAGATCTGATTGCCATACACTCCATAGAAGTACAGCGAGAAATCCCATTGTTTGAAAGAACCGTTAAAGGAAAGCCCACCGAAAAACTTGGGTATCGGGCTTCCGATAATCACCCGGTCATCATCAGTAATCCGACCGTCGTTATTCACATCCACAAACTTCCGGTCACCGGCCGCGGTTTGAGACACCTGATAGTAAGAACCCGGCCCATAGAGTTCAACGGCCTTTTGGTTAAGGGCATCCACTTCCTTTTGATCCTGAAAGATACCGGCAGTCTTAAACCCGTAGAATGCACCCACTACACCGCCGACTTCCGACTGGCTATACACAGTCCAAACGCTTCCGCCATAATTACGGAAATTTAAAGTAGAAAAGTTTCCTATCGCATCAAGCCCGTCTGCGAAGCTTAATATCTTATTCTTCAGGAAAGTAACATTCGCGGATATATCCCATTTAAAAGGATGTTCCGATTGGTTATAGCCCAGTGATAATTCAAGCCCTCGGTTACGAATGCTGCCCACATTTCTGGTAGCCGTAGTAAAACCTGTCTGGGCGGGCACCGGTACGTTCAACAGGAATCCACTGGACACCCGCTGATAATAATCAGCCGTGAAATTAATTTTACCTCCAAGGAAAGAGGCGTCTAATCCAACATCGGACTGAGTTGTCGTCTCCCAGGTCAACCCCGGATCGGGAAGCACATTAAGCACGAGTCCCTGGTAGTAGACTTTGGCATTACCTGGGCCGAAAACATACCCTCGGTTATCATTTTGAGAGCTGCCCGATCCGTAGGTTCCCAGATATTGAAACAAGGCAATATTTTGATTACCTGACTGGCCCCAGCTTCCCCGGATCTTCAGGTTGTTGATCCAGTCTGCGTGGGACAGGAAGGATTCTTCCTTCAACACCCATGCGGCAGATACTGAAGGGAACACGCCCCATTTCTGGCCTGGGCCGAAGCGGGAAGATCCATCGCGCCGTACTGTTCCCGTGACGATATAGCGGTCTTTGAGTTTATAGGTAAGCCGACCGAACTGGGAAGCCAGCGCCCAGGTCTGCTGGTTGCCGTAAGCGCTCAAACCTTGTTGCAGCGATGCAATATCCCTGAGTTCATTGCTGATGAGGCCTCTACCGCTGGCGCCCACCTGGCTGTAGGTATTCTCCTGGGCTGAGATTCCACCCACAAAATCAATGCTATGAATACCAAATACGCGGCTATAGCTCACAGTATTTTCCCACAGCCACTCTGAGGACTGATTAGATGACCGGGAGTAATACGCCAATGGAGCCGGCGTTGTCCGGTCATTGCTGGGCGTGAAGTAGTATGCCGAATGATTTCTCAGGTTGATGCCAAAATTAGATTTCAGTTTGAGCCCTTCCAGAGGAGTGATCTCAATGTACCCGGAAGCCAATAAACGGCCAGAAGGATTATCCTGGTCCTGCTGAGCGACATCGGCATAGATATTGTTCATCCCGGTAGTCGGCATGGCTCCTTTAGTATAATAGCCGAAGTTGCCGTTGGCATCCTCCAGTTGATCGGTTTCAGGATTCCCCGTCATGGTGGGAATCTGCTTGACCAGATTCGCCAGGCCGTTTACGCCTGAACCGTAGCGCACCACCCGGTCGAAATGGGAATATTTAAGGCTTGTCGATGCTTTTAACCATTTGTTGGGAGTATAGTCCAGATTCAGGCTGGCATTATATCGCTTAAAATCTGAAAAAATCACGTTTCCCTGGCGATTATAATAGCCCAGCGAAAAAGCGGTTTTTATTTTATCACTGCCCCCGCGCAAGGCGATATCATAGCGTTGTTGAAAGCCGGTCTGATAAAACGCATCCTGCCAGTCGATGCTTCTCAATCCGGAGGGATCGCTCTCCCATTCGGGCAGGATCGGATAATCGAACTCTTTAGCCACATATTGGGCCAATGTCACAAACTGCTGAGCATTCATCAGATCATACTTCGGAGGTTTGGCCTGCATGGAGAGCGAGGCATTCAGGGAGACCTGAAGCTGATTCGTATTTCCTCTTTTTGTCGTGATAATTACCACCCCGTTGGAAGCCCTGCTGCCGTAGATCGCCGTGGCTGAAGCATCCTTAAGGATGTCTATGGTAGCAATATCTGCAGGATTAAGCGCCGAAAGATCGCCTCCGGCTATCGGATATCCATCTACCACATAAAGGGGGGAGTTATCTCCAAAGGTTCCGGTTCCACGAATCTTAATGGAAACCGCCGCTCCGGGAGAAGCATCATCGCTTGTAATTTGTACGCCCGGCGCTCTTCCCTGTAATGCCTGATCTACCGTAGCCACCGGGATTTTTTCGATCTGCTCGGCATTTACTGATGCCACAGACCCGGTGAGATCCCGTTTTTTCTGCACCCCATATCCGATCACTACCAGTTGATCCAACGAAGAGATACTGGGGGTTAAACTAACGTCTATCCTGTCACGACCGTCTACGGCCACTTCCTTGCTTGTAAAGCCGATATAAGTAAATACCAGGGTACCTTGATCATCCGGAAGTGTAAGGGAAAAGTTACCCTCTCCGTCTGTAATCGTCCCGGTAGAGGTGCCTTTCAAACTGACACTTACCCCGACTAACGCATGCCCTCCTGGATCAGCAACCTTTCCCTGCACAATAAACTGAGGTACACGGAGTGAAGCCGAGGACACAGCTATCCCTTCAATCTTCTTCTTGTGAACGACAATCGTATGGCCGATAATGCGGTAAGTAAAAGGCTGCTTCGCGAATACTCTGTCCAGCGCCCTCAGAAGCGGTACATCATCAAGGCGCAGGTCCATCTTCAAAGCGTTCTTGATTGTCAACGTGTTATACAAGAATTCGTATCCCGACTGCTTTCGGATCGCATGGAACACCTCCTCCAGGGTCGCCTGCTTCCGGTTAAAATTGATGGTTTGCGCCCTGACATGAGCACTCACCTGCAGACAGCCTACCAGCATCAAGATGGTTGTAATTTTCATAACTAACAGCACCCCGCGGTGAAGACCTTTTCGTTTCAAAAAGGATACATCATTAAAGTTTAATTTCATAACTTTAATTCATTTAAACATTAAGGAATGCCTGTTCAATTTCTTTCGGAACGGACAGGATATTTCGACTTCTAAACGGGAATGTGGCTGCATTCCCGTTTTATATTATGGCGGTATAATGATATTGTCAACAGTCCAAAGGGTCGACTGCCCGCAATGCCGAGGGTAGCTTTATATACACCAGTGTGGGTCACCCGAAAAAGGAATCCCAGTTGCCCTGTCTCTGTAAATGCAATGACGTCACCATGCCGTTCCTTTTCCCGAATACCGGCAAAAAAATTGCCCGTGAGCCATTACATTGGCCGGCGGGCATGAAAATAATTTTGCATATTGTGCGTGAGTCTGCTCCCTTCCCTGTAGGGAAACAAAAGACAAAAACCGAGGAAAGAAAATTTTTCCGGAACAGCGTATACGGTATAGGTGAGGGTCAAGGCAATGACAAGCCTTTCTTTTTTTCACCCATCCCGTTCGAGAACTCATAAGAACAATATCGATCACGTCTTTACATGATTTTAACGCCCCCCTGCGGGGGAATCCAATAGAAATACATTCATACGCAAATATTAAACTGACCCGGAAATTGAATGAAAGGGGCGGCGATTACTGCCTGATGACCACACGCCCCTTCTTAAGGACAATTGAAAATGAAAAAATCCCAAATCCGACAAAAAATTGCCGAAAAATATTGCTTCAGCTCTTTTCTCCCTGTGCGGATAAGACAGCCAGCTTCATGGCATGGGCAAAACCTATGTTATAAGTGAGGGCCGTATAGCCTCCTCCTCCGGGATATCCATTGACATGCTTGCCAATATCATTATCCAGGCCTCGGGGATGCTCGGGAAAAAGCCCCCGATTGTATTTTAGTCGGATAAGCTCCTTCATCACCTCAAACATATTCACCTGGCCTTCGTCCAAAAAGACCTCCGAATATTTGAGGCGCGGCGTGTCGACGATGACGTTTCGATAATGAGAGTGATTGATACGGTCCCGACTCCCGAAATACCTGCACACGGCAACGGGATCTTCCCCGATCTCCCGGGTAACCCCACAATCAAAAGTAATGCCGTTCGACGGGCTGTCTACGATTTCGATTAGGCGCTTCCAGTCGGCAAGCGTGGCCATGATCTGATCCGATCCATGGCTCACGGGAACAGGGGGATCATTAGGATGAAGGGCCATCCGAACACCCGCCTTTTCCGCTACGGGTATTACCGCCTTAAGAAAATAGGTCAGATTGTCCCACAATTCTTCTGCGGTATGTTTGCCGATCTCCGGTTTTGGCGGAAGATTTTGCACTCCCTCGTAGTTAAAGGCCGTCCAGGTGGCTCCTCCACGGGCATCCTTCTTATAATAACCTTCCATCAGGCGATCCGCGTAGAAATTATATTCTACCACCGGAAGGCCCGCAGCTCCCGCTGCTACCAGGGAATCCTGTAAGTTTTTAATCTCTTCATCCCTGCCTTCGCGCCCATATATGGCATTGGGAAAACCACCGATCATCATATTGATCACAGTGAGGCCATTTTTCTTAAAGCGGTCCAAAGTAGCCCGCAGTTTACTTTCGGTCCATGGCATTTTCCCCCCGCCCATCAGGACATGATCTACGCCTATTTGCTTTACCCTCCGCATCTCGTCTTCACTCGCGTTGCTGGAGATCCCGATACACAGCTTAGGAGTGTCGGCTCCTTCATCAATGGGCCATTGAGCCTGGGAGACAGCCCCCTGCTTTGCGGACTGCGTGGAATCGTCCTTTCCGGTGGTATTTGGACCAGTGCCGGTACATGCGCCTAGCCCACCCATTGAAAGGACGGCTGCCAGAGATGCGCCTTTTTTAATAAAATTTCTGCGGTTATCTTCCATTGTATATCGTATTGGTGAATAATTAGTGACAAGTATAGCGCTTCCCGCCACGGGAGCTATTTTTTATCCCACCAGACACGGGTTGTCATAAGATCCGGACCTTGTTCAGCTACGGCCGCATTGTAATTCTCCGTATTGAGCGCCGATTCAGACTGAGGATAACGGAGCCGTCTTGGGATCGTACCGCCGGTGGCATTCCCGGGGTAATTGACCGGATGAAGTATTGGATATCCGGTGCGCCTCCAGGTCGCGAATTCCTCAAAAAAGTCAAACCACATAAAATTAGCCAACCAGAACTGAGTATATATTTGTTCCATCTGGTTATCCTGCGATCCGGTTAGCGGATGCATGGCCAGATATTGCTGAATTTGCGCAGAGGAAATTACAAAATCCCCGGGAAAATAGATAGTAGATTCCATAGAAGCTGTAACAGCCTTGTTGTAATGTTCAGCCGCAGTACCGTTGTTATCCCAACCTCGCAAGGCAGCTTCAGCGCGGAGAAACTCTATCTCCGCATAGCTCAGAAAAACGGTGGGCGAGCTCAAACTGACTACCGTGTTCAGATTCGGCTCGGAATAATCCTTTAACATATCATTGTTCCACGACGGAATAACATCCTTGATGGTGGCCTGATCATAGCCGTTAGGCAGCCCTTTTTGCTTAGCGGGATCTGAATTGTCGTGCCAGGTGTTTGGATCAACATTCCCCTACCACAAGGTCCCGTAAAACGAAAGCCTCGGGTCATCATATTGCTGCAGCATGTCCACAAAGGCTTTTGACAGCTTGGAATTTCCCGTTCCTTTTGCCCCGTCAGGCAAACTCTCTCTTTTTAGCTCATGAGAATCCCAGTTCCAGTTGTTACCGTTATCCGGAGAATGAGAGATCATCGCCATATCAGCGTTGGACTGCATCACACCTCCCGCCAGAGCTTTTTTCACCCACGTTTCGGCCATCTGCGGATCTACCTTGGTCAGTCGCATGGCCAAACGCAGCATCAGAGAATAGGCGAATGTCTTCCATTGCGACACATCACCATGATAAAGGATATCTGCACTTCCGAATGTGGATTTGGAAGGATCAAACTGCTGTGCCGCTTCGTCAAGTTCCTTCAGCATATCTGCATAAATGTCGGATTGCTTGTCATATTTAGCTTTATATATTCCATTGATATATCCCTGTGCAGCTTCGGTGTATGGCACATCCCCATACAAGTCTGTAACCCGGTGCAGAATAAAGACTCTCCATATGCGGATCATGGCATAGTCATTAACCAGCTCCGGATCATCCTTTACAATAGGGAATAACTGCTGGAGTTCTTTGAGCACATCAGGATATTCCGTTTCGAAGAAATTTCCACCCTGATCATTATATATGTATTTCTCACCATACCAGAAAGTTTGCAAGGTGGCCATATACTGGATCATCCCTGAAAGATGTTTGATATTAACACGGTTTCGATCCGCCGTACCCACACCGGCCTCCCGGATAATGGCAGTCGTAAATAAATTCCCAGGTACCGGCTCGGTAAAAGCGTTCGGATTCTTATTCATCCGTTCAAAGCCTTTGTCACAGGACGTAAGGAAAACAATTCCAATGATCCCAATACCGAGGCTTCCTTTGACCAATTTATTGATGAGTATATTTTTCATAACAATTATTTTTAAAGGGAACAGATGTCCCTATACCTTTAGGCAGTTTCAAAACTTAATATCCAGGTTAAAGCCAAAACTCCTCGCTGAAGGGACACCAAAATCCTCAAGACCCTGAGCATTGGAGTTATTATAAGATGCCGACGGATCAATGACTTTAGCTTCATTGTACAAAAACAACAGGTCACGTGCCACAAAGGACAGGCTCGCTGATTGAATGGGAGTTTTGGCCAGCAGCTTCTGGGGAAGTGTATATCCCAAGACGACCTGCCTTAATTTGACAAAGTCAGCTCTGGTGACAAAATCTTCGGTAATAGAAAGCGCTATACCCTGAAAGTAGGTCTGGGCAGGGATGGTACCCGTATACGGCTTGCCATCCTGATCCACTCCCTCTACGGACACTCCGCTTTCCCGCACTCCATTGGCGACAGTTCGTTTATCCACACCATAGTATGTGCCATAAGCTTCAGTCGCGGAATAAATACTCCCTCCGAACTTGCCTCCCAAAAGGAAACTCAATGAAAAGTTATTGTAGCTAAAACTATTGGTAAGCCCCATGGTCAGGGGCGGTACGCCTTTCCCCAGGGGACTGATAGGACCTTGTATCGGAAGGCCGTTGGCCGAATTATACACAATTTGGCCCTGATCATTTCTTAAGGCTGGGTTTCCGGCTATCATACCGAAGGGCATGCCTACAAAGTGATAAATTCCTCCGTTCAGTGTGCGGGTGGTCGCGCCGGGGAGTTGCAAGGTGGATAGCCCGGGGGCAATTTCCAAAACCTCGTTATCATTGTAAGCCATGTTATAACTGACATCCCAGTTAAAGCCGTGAGGAGAAGAAACCGGCGTTCCGGTCACCAAAACTTCGATACCCCGGTTGCGTACTTCACCCACATTCAGAGCTACGCTGGAATAACCCGAAGAAAGTGGAATCGATGCGTTGACGATATCGTTGGTGGTGGTCCGCTGATAGAGGGTGAGATCTAAACCTAACCGGTTATTAAGGAATTTCCAGTCCAGACCCAGTTCGTAAGTGGTAGAGGTATAGGGCTTCAGATTACTGGGAATCGTATTATTGGATATTTGCATCAGAGTCTGCCCTTGATATTGTTGGGCCGAGGCAGTATAGGTGAGATCCAGTCCATAGGGACTTGGAGCCCCACCACCAACCTGAGCCCATGATGCTCTGACTTTAGCATAATTGATCCAGGAAGGAATGGATTTCCAGGCGTCAGAGAGCACAAAGCTCATTCCCACCGAAGGATAGAAAATATGATTGTTCGTTGTCGCCAGCGTAGAGAACCAATCTTGCCTTCCTGAAAAATTCAAATAAAGATATCCGTTGAAACCAAAGTCTGCCGATCCGTACAAGGAATTGATCGCGGTTTCGCTATAGCTTTCCGAAAAATTCTGGGTGGCTCCGTTCCCGATAAAATATTGAAAGGGTACGTTCAAAAATCCACTGCTCAATCCAGTTCTCCCATAGGTATGGTGCATCTGATTGCCCCCTGCCAACGCGTCTATAGAGAATTTGCCAAAAGTCTTGTTGAAACCCAGCAATGCTTCGGCATTGATTTCGTTGCGCATTCCCCGGTCAGAGACCACGTCACCGCTGTTTTCGTAGGCCACACCTGTAGGTGTGATTTGTTTTCCGTCAAAATCAATATGATCCACGCCAACCCTGGCTCTGGCATACAGATAATCGGTAATGTTATAACGCATCGTAAACGATCCGATGAACCTCCGTTTGGTATCGCCGTTTCTAAACTTATTGATCGCAAAATAAGGGTTCGTGGCATAGATATAATCGCTCCAGGGAGTTTCATATCCATCTTCACCATATCCGGGGGCCAGATTCCGGACATCCACATTGGTGGCAATCAACTGTACATTGGAATTGGGAGTCCGATAAAAATCTCCCACAAAGGTCCGATTCCGCGCCTGTTGCACACTGTATTGCGCATCTCCCTGAAAAGTGACTTTGTTCTTAAGATTGGCCTGGGCACTCAGACTAAAAGTTTTGAGATTTAGCGAATTATTCGGTACAATCCCTTTATTATCCAAATTCGAGGCAGAAAATCTGAAATTGGCATGCTCATTACCCCCGGTGACCGCCACGGTGTTAGAGAACGTCTTCCCGGTATTGTAGAAATTTTTGACATTATTCTTCTGAGCCGAGTAAGGTCTGCTTTCCCCATCAAACTGGATCACCGAAGAACCGTCCAGTTTCGCCCCCCAGGAAAGCCGGCCATCCGCAATGGCTTCGGCCTGGGTGGTAGGCGCCTTTCCTCTTTGTCCTGACCCATACTGATACTGCCAGTCCAGTAGGGAAAAAGGAACCTGCCAAGTGTAGGTAGAACTAAGCTCCACCCCTATTCCCTTTCTTGATTTGCCGGATTTAGTCGTAATCAAGATAACACCGTTCGCAGCACGCGAGCCATACAAGGCTGCGGCCGTGCCTCCCTTGAGCACCGAGATACTCTCTATATCGTCAGGATTAATACTGCTAAGTCCATCCCCTCCATCTATTCCTCCGTAGGTACCCGGATTGCTGCGGTTGGCATTAATAATAGGAACGCCGTTGATGACATACAAAGGTTGGTTATCTCCGTTAAGAGATCCATTGCCCCGAATCACGACACGGCTAGAACCACCAGGCCCTGTAGATGAACTTGTCGCATCCACTCCGGCGATTTTCCCAGCCAGGGCATTACCTAAATTAATTTCTTTGGCCTTTTGGAAAGACTCACCACTGACTTGGGTAACCGCATAGGAGAGCGCCCTTTTTTCTTTGGAGATTCCCAGCGCAGTCACTACCACCTCGTTCAGGCCCGTCGAAGAAGGTGCAAGGGTAATCCGGAGATTAGATTTGTTGTTTACGGCAACCAATTTATTATCATAACCCAGATAAGAGACCACCAGTACGGCTCCATCAGGAACCGTCAGGGAGAATCCCCCGTCGGGCCCGGTGGTGGTACCCGTAGTGGTACCCTGTACCTGGATGGTCACGCCCAGCATGGGATTACCCGTTGCTGAGTCTACCACCGTGCCGGTCAGATCAATAGGGGGCGCAGGCGGGGTTTTGGCGGCTTGCTGCGGTCCTGTCCGTTCTTTGACGACAATCGTTTTACCCACAATCGCATAGGTCAGAGGCTGGTTATCAAACAATTTATTGAGTACCTGGGGAACGGAAGCATCCTTGAATTCCAGATCTTGGGACTTTATCTTTTTTATCATCAGGTCATTGTACAAGAATTCGTAACCTGTCTGCTTTCTGATGGTTTTGAAAACATCTTCCAAGCTTGCATTCTTTTTCATGCAAGTGACCGACTGAGCGTGCGCGCGGGCGCTGAATTGCATGGTGGCGAAGGCCAATGCCACAAAGATGGCTTTTTGTAGAGCACATGCCCATAGGCTATGCCAGAGCTTTCCTCGAAGGAGAAAAGCCCACTGTAGTTTCCATTTCATGATTAACACGGTTGTTTACGTTAATTGTCTAAACGATTCCTGTCAAAAAAGGGAACAACAATCCCTCCCCGCAGCACCGCGAATGCTGCCGGACGGTTTTTCGGTCTCCCTTTCCACTGTATTCTATTTGTGCCGGAAGGATAAGCGTTCTTCCGGTATTGTTATGGGGACTTGCCTACAGGAACACCCACACGCTATTCATGCACAGGGAATCTTTGATCATGTCGGGCTTGTATATGGGATGGGATCTACAATGAAGCAACCTGACCAAATCCATCTACCCTAAACAATAGCGCACTATCTCCCTTTATTAAGGACAATCAGGATAAAAAAAATCCCAAATGTTTTTTAAATTTCTTTATGCGCACGCTACCCACCACTATTATTGTAGTCCAGCAGGCAGGGCAAAAGCTACGTACATGCCACTGGATTTGAGTCCCCTTCCACCACCTGCCGCAATTACTATATACTGGCGACCATCCACCTCGTAGGTAATCGGCGCCGCAAATCCTGCGGCCGGGAGAGTATGCTCCCAGAGCACCTTTCCTGTGGCCTTATCAAATGCGTGAATCTTTTCGTCGCGCGTTGCCGCGATAAAAACAAGTCCACCTGCTGTCACAATGGGTGCACCATAATTAGGTGTGCCAGTGGGAGCAACGCCCTTCTCAGTAAGTTCCGGGTAAGCACCCAGAGGAATACGCCATTCATAGGCTCCGGTATTCAAATTAATTGCATTGAGCGTTCCCCACGGAGGCTTGATTCCTGGATAACCATCCTGATCCACCACCTGCCTCCACACCTTATTGACATAACGAGGTTTATAAGGGAATACCAGAGTGTCTTCCTCCGTAGAGTCGCTTTGCTGATATCGCTCCGCCATTTGAGGACTAATATGGATGTTTAAAAGGAAATCTTCGATGGCCTCTCTTTGATCGGCAGGCAGGGAGGCAAACGATGGCATCCTTCCTCTCCCGGTCTGTAGGATCTGACTGATCTGCCCTTTGTTCAAGCGCTGACCAATGCCTCTCAGACTGGGTATGGCACTGCCGCTTCCCTTACGATCCATACCATGGCAGGTGGAGCAATGGGCAATATAAAGGCCTTGACCCTTCGAGTATGAGGCGATCTCTTTTTCCCGCTCTTTACGGGAAATCATCTGAAGCAGCCAAAGATCATGATTTGAATTCACATACAACACACCGCTCGTATCCACAGCGTTTCCTCCCCATTCAGCCCCCCCACTATAGCCAAACAATAGCGTGCCTGGCTCATTGGGCGGCAGAAATTTCTTCCCATATTGCTTACCCTGCACTATCTGCTTCACGTAATCGTGCGATCGTTTGGAAAGGTCTGTAATGTCAGAGTCTGTGAACTCTTGGTCTGCAAAAGGAGCTGGAAGGCTGGGAAAACGCTGGGTAGGCCAGGGATGTTCTCCGGGTAGGCCTTGAGTAGGAACCGGACGTTCTTCTATTGGAAATAGGGATTTCCCGTTATCCCTGTCCAATACATAGACCAAGCCATCTTTGGTGGCCTGCACCACTACGTCCACTCGCTTTCCATCGTGAACCACTGTGGTCAAATTGGGTGGACAGGGAATATCCCTATCCCATAGATCGTGATGGATTGTTTGAAAGTGCCATTTGAGTTTTCCTGTTTCTGCGTCCAGGGCCACGATACAGTTAGCGAAAAGATTTTTCCCCTTCCTGGCTCCTCCATAGAAATCTGCTCCTGGAGAACCGGTACCAAAAAATACCATCCCGCGCTTCTCGTCCAACACGATCCCACTCCAACTGTTTGCCCCACCCATGATCTTATAGGCGTCTTTGGGCCAAGTATCGTATCCAGGTTCTCCCGGCTGGGGAATGGTATGAAAGGTCCATAACAACTTTCCCGTTATCACATCAAAGCCCCGTACATATCCCGGGGCGGCATCTCCGTCTTCGGAGACGCTGGAGCCAAGGACCAGGACATTTTTATAGATCACACCAGGTGTAGTAGCCGATACAGACAGATCACTTACCCCGTGATTTAGATCCAATCCGACGTGCAGATCCACTTTCCCGCTGTCCCCAAAATCAGTAACCAACTTACCTGTCTTGGCATCTAAGGCATACAAAAAAGACCCTGCTGAATACAAGATCCTCTGCTGTTCCCCATTATTCCAGTACATCACTCCCCGATTCATATTGAACCGCATTCTCTTCTTAGGTGGCGCAAAGCTCCAGAGTTTAGTTCCTTGGGCTGCATCCAAGGCAAAAAGCACAAGATTAGGATTAGTCGCATACAGCACACCATCCACTACTATTGGCTGGCATTCCATCTGACTTCCGGGAGTGGCCTCATCTCCTAAATCGGATACACTATTATAGATCCAAGCGATTTCCAGGCCCTGTACATTCTGGCGGTTGATCTGGGTTAACGGAGAGTAGCGGTTTCCCGCCGGGTTCCCGCCGTATACCGGCCAGTTCTTGCCCGTTTCACGTGTCCCTACAGGTTGATCCGCACGATGTGAACAACTCAGAGCGAGCAGGCTTCCCAGCCCTAGTGACCATAAAAATATCCGATTCATAACATTGGTGGCAAGAAAACCCATTCCTATACGGATGGGGGAATCGCGCCACGATCCTTTTTAGATTAATTTATGCGTGAGAAATCCGTACCTAAGCAAGTGTCCCGACAGGAGACCCGGTCTGCCATAATATCCTGGCTTGCCATAGCCGGCATGCCCACACCGGCTTCTTTCGGGTGGCTGCCAGGAACTTTCCCGACCACATGATCTCTGAAATAAGCGCTTTCCGATTAACGATTGCTATTGCGACGAGCCTTACGGGCAGCCTCCATTTTCGCCTTCCTTTCTGCCAGATAATCATTCAGCTCCTGGCGGCTCATCGGTAATTTGCTGTCGGGATAATTTTTAAGCCAGTTGGAGAAGTCATCCTGTATGGCCTGACTCCATCTGCTATCGATCTCTCCCGCAGTATATTTCTTTTCCTGCAGCCTTTGGAAACCAAATTGGTCCCGAAGACTCGTCAACTCTGCGGAAAGCACTAGGTCATTGAGCAGGAACGCCGGGATAAATACGGTTCCGTATTTATTAGCCAGGACCACATCTCCGGGCATCACGATAGCCCGGCCTATCCGGATGGGGGTATTGATTGAGGTCAGCATTTCTCCCTTGATGAAAGATGGATCCTGACCACGGGTCCACGCATTGAATCCTTTAATGTCATAAAGCCCCGCTTCATCTCGTACCCCGGCATCGAAAATCACTCCGTTTTGGGAATTGGCATAAATGGCATTCCCCAGATTGGAGCCTATCAGCGTGCCATCCACAATTCTTCCATATCCATCGGCCACGTAGACATCACCGGGCTTGAGTATGTTAATAGGCCAGGAATTGGTCCCACCCGAGGAATCCCTTCCTTCTGCCAACCCTTCTTTGCGGATCAGCTTTTCCAGGTCAGGCCGGCTGGGCATATATTGGGCCGTCACGACCCGCCCTGTCATTACCTGATCAGGATGCAACACGCGCCATCCTCCTTCATACTGATTATTATAACCGTGGGCCATCAAATATCCCCAGGCCTCTTCCATTTGGACGTGCTTGAGGCGCTCCAACAAATTATCCGATACTTTGGGTCGGCCATCCGGTAAGCGTTCTCCATGCCACTGGGAGGTCATCTCTTTGATATACTCGGGGGAGGATCCCACTTGCTGAGCCTGTACAAGACATGATATAAGAATGCAGGTTGCAAATAATACTACCTTTTTCATAACTAATTATTTAGTTTAAAATATATACATCAATCCTGAGATGCCTGAGAGCACTTTTTGAGCTAATTCTTTAAGATTAAGATTCCTTTACCAGGGTGGTCTTCCTGTATCCATCTATAAGTCCGCGGATATACCCGATAGCAAACAGCGTCCCTATGGTGCTGTAGCCGGCAAATTGATTGGTATCCCCGGCCATCGTGGGAACATGGTCCGGACGGATCGGGCCTCTGAAGTGGTTATTATAGAGAATTTCCATCATCTTCGACATATCGATCTGTCCGTTATCCACAAACGTTTCATGGAAATGCTCCCGGTATCCCCTTACGTTACGAAAGTGTACAAAAGACACCGCTTTCCTCTTGCAGAAATACTCTAGGGCAGCTGGCAGGTCCTCTTGCTTCCCCTGAGTCCCCATCTCTCCGAAGGTGCCGTCCCAAGTCAGGGTATTTGATGGACTTGGATGCAAGTCCAACATCCGTTTAAAGTTAGCCACCGACGTCATGATCCGGGGCACTCCGCGAATGCTGTCTACCGGAGGGTCATCAGGATGCATAGACAATTTGATGCCATACTTCTCCGCCTCAGGAAGCGCGGCATTGAGAAAATACTCCAGGTTCTTCCACATCAGATCCTGAGTAAGTGTGCCATACTTGGTGATCGCTTCCTCTTGTTTCGCTTTATCAATATCAAAGCCCATCACCAGAGCATCTCCTCTACCTTTTACTGCTTTGTCGGTCCTCGCCCAACTGATTAACGGCATCCAGTTATAGCATATCGTGGTAATACCGACCTGGGACAGATTCTTCATTAATGTAATGAAGTTTTCAATTTCTTCATCTTTGCCTTCCAGCCCCAGCTTCGTCTTTGTATTGAGTGAGGGAGGTCCCTCTATCACCGTTAACTTAAGGCCTTGTTTATCCCAGAACTCCTTGACCGCTTTCACTACTTTAAAATCCCAGTTATTCACCCCCTGCATACCCACCATGCGGGAGCCGATCCCGCCCACTGCGCCATACACGCCCATTTGCTTGGCCAATTCAATGCGTCTGGGTTCCGGGCCCCTGAAATAAGCGAGGGACATTTGCATGCCTGCATCTTTCAACAAATGGGTGTCTTCATCCGGTAGGCCTATCCCTTTGCTTGCTTCCCTGGCTGCCGCACTTGAAACGGGAGAGGCCATGGCCCCCACTCCTCCGACAGAAAGAGCTGCGGCCAGCGAGGCGCTTTTTTTGATAAAATCTCTACGATTTTTCATAATATGTGATATCTGTTATTAGTTATTAAGTCAATAGGCCCTGGTGTTAGGACAATAGAACCCTTTCCCGCCTGTGCAGGACAGTAGTTATCTCAAAGGCTCACAAAAGGTGGGTGAATTAGCTGCCTCAACAGGCATGGCATTATGTCCCGTGGTTACCGGCTTGGCCGAGCTCAAAAGAGACCCTTGTGCCATGCGAGTGTAGATTGAGAAGGAATCAGCCAAAGAGTCCGATAACCTCCGGGAATCATAATACCATACCTGTTAAGAAACAGCATAATTATACATTGAAAACCAGCTTTTAGCTGAATATACGATCATGAGAATGTGCCTTGTCCCATTCTGTGGTCGGCGCAAAGAAACTCTTATCCCGGGGACTCAGGTGCTTCTTCACTTCTTCTTCCACAAGCTCAATCCCCAGTCCGGGAGCAGAAAGCGGTACGTTGGCAAATCCTTTAGTGATCAGCTGGCGGCCGTCCGTGGTCTTGACAAGACCCTCCCACCACGGCAGATCGATCGAATGGTGTTCCAAAGCGAGGAAATTCTGTGTGGCCGCTGCACAATGGACATTAGCCATAAACGATACGGGAGTGCCCGCCTGGTGCATGGCCATGGCTACACCATGTTCTTCGGCATAGTCTCCGATACGTTTGGTCTCCAGCAGTCCGCCGGAAGAAGCCAAATCCGGATGAATAATATCGGTGGCGTGGATATCGATCAGCGGCTTGAAGTCTTTGAGGAGATACACATCTTCGCCCGTGTTCGTGGGGGTTTCCAAGGCATCGGTGATTGTCTTCCATTGTTCGGGATAATCCCAGGGCACGATATCTTCCATCCAGGCAAGCCTGTATTTTTCCAATGCCTTGCCTAGCCGGATTCCATTGTTCAGGTCAAAGTGGCCATAGTGATCGCTGGATAGCGGGATATCATATCCTACCATTCCACGAACGTTGGCTACGATCTCCGCCAATGCATCCAGGCCCTTGTCAGTCAGCTGAATTTGCGTAAACGGATGACGGGTGGCAGAATATGACATATACCCTCCTGCCCACTGGTTCAGGTTCCCGTTATTCATCCAGAATTTCGAATTCACCAGAGCGCCCGGGATGTTTCGCAGCTCTCCGATTCCCACGTCCATTTTCAGCCAGGTATATCCTTGTTCCTCCAGGCGATACTTGATCAGCTTCTCCTGAGCTTCCGGTGATCCTGCTTCCGGCGTATCTGCATACAGGCGTATCTTATCCCGGTAGCGTCCACCCAGCAACTGCCAGGCCGGAACATTATAAGCCTTCCCGCAAAGGTCCCAGAGGGCCATCTCCACGCCACACACGCCGCCCGCTTGCCGGCTGGGTCCGCCAAATTGCTTTATCTTTTTAAAGATCATTTCCACGTTACAAGGATTCATGCCCAGAATCCTGCTCTTCAACATTAACGCATACCTGGGATCCGCCCCATCGCGCACTTCCCCAAGACCGTAAATTCCCTGATTGGTATCAATCCGGATAATAGCCGTCCCCCCGAGCACCGTAGTCAACGCATACCGCAAGTCTGTAATTTTCAAGTCGGACGGTGCAGAAGCCCGGTTTACCTTTGAAGTAGTATGGGCAATTGTATCTTCAAAAGATAATCCCATGAGACCGCCCAAAGCAATACCGCCTATAGCCGTTTTCTTCAGAAAGTGCCGACGATTCTCCGAAGTTCTCGGATTATCGATTTCTGCCTGCGTAGCCTTAGCCTGGGCCTTTTCCAATTCCCGGTTCCGCGCGGCCATTTGTTTCAAGATGCTTTTCATAAATACTGCTTTTTTAATAGTACGATTCGATTATTGATATAGGTGAATTAAACAAAGGTTTACCTTTTATACTCGATTTATTTCTCCCAGAACAGGTGAATGCCCAGGTTGTCGCCCCCCATATGTTCCACGGCGGCGTTATAATTATCCGTATTCACAGACTTCTCCCTGGACGGATACACCAACCGATGAATGAAGTCGCCTTTCACCGACGGATCGGCATTAGGATATGGGTTGGGGGCTAATTTGGGATAACCACTCCTGCGAAAATTAGCCCACGCTTCGGAACTATTCAAAAAGGAAGCTACCCAATACTGATTATTGATCTGTTCCAGTGCATTGGCCGGATCAAAGGGATGCGCCGCCAGGTAGGCGGTAATATCTCCGTCGGGGATTTGTCCCAGATCGCCGTAAAGTGCCATTTGTTGCATGCCAGCCGTTACCCCTTTGGCAAAGTGATCTGCCGCAGATCCCGATACCCATCCTCGCTGCGCTGCTTCTGCCAGCAACAATTCAGTTTGCGCATAGGTTACCAGAAACTTGGGAGCTTCCAGGGCGATTACGGTTCTGCGATTGAACTGGGAATATTTGAATGCCGTACCGATCTTACCAGGAAAACCTGGCGCATTCACAATAGTTACCTCGCTATATCCATATGGCATCCCCTGCTGATCCGCCGGATCCGTATCTTCAGGCCCTGCATCATCTATCGGGCTGGAAGGGTTGGCATATTTTACGGCAATAACCTTTAAACGTGGGTCATCGGTCTGCTGCAAGAAGTCCACAAAGGGCGCTCCTACATAATAATTGGCCCGTTCACTTCCATTAAATGTGCTGGATACTGAATTAGTGAACAAGCTGTTATACAGCACCACCGCATTGTCATCGTTGGATTGCATGACCCCACCATGGGACGGATCCACCGCCATGGCCACATATTGTTTGGCTTTATCTTGATCCACCTGCGTCAACCGCATGGCAATCCGGAGCAGCAGGGAATTGCCGAGCCGTTTCCACTGGTCAATGTTCCCGTTATAAAATATGTCTTCATCAATGGCGTCTTTGGAGGGATCCAGCTGGGATACCGCATCCGAAACCTCGGTCAGCAGATCATCATAGATCACCTTCTGATCATCGTATTTTGGCTGGTAGTTACCGTCGATAAAGGCTTTACCCGCTTCTGAGTATGGGACATCCCCATAAGTATCCACCAATATCTGGAATACATAAGCCTTCCAGATCCGGGCCACATTGTACAGGTTAGACCGGTCGGGATTGTCCTTGGTGCGGCTGATTATATCTGCAAGAAGCTTTGCGGGAGTATCGTACATGCCATTAAAGATATCATCAATGTTGGGATCATACACCACATTATGGTTCCCTCCTTCCAATACACCGGTAAAAGGGGTGATAATCTGTTGCACGATTTCAGCGCCGTAGTGAAAATTATTTACCGCCGAATTAAGCTCTGCGGTGGACAAAAGATACCCCGGATCCAGGTCGCTGGTCAATGTCGGATTGATATTAATCTTTTCAAAGTCCTTATCGCAGCAACACAAGGTCAATATCAGGGATCCAATTGCGAAATAACTAAATATCTTTTTCATAATATCTCTTTTTCAATGCTTGAATTAAAATTTAACGTCTACGCTCATCCCATATCCTCTGGTCGTCGGCAGGGAATGCAATTCAATTCCCGTGAGATTATCCGAAGTGGAATATTGCGTTTCCGGGTCGAGATTATCCACGTGACTGGAGATCAACCATACATTGTTGATGTTGGCCGATACCCGCAGCCCTTTCAGGAAGGTATTCTTTACCAATCGGGATAGGTCATATCCCACCGAAAGAGTCCTCCAGCGGATAAAGCTGGCATCATACACGAAAGGTGTGGCGATGCTGGTGCTCCGGTAAGCATTGTAAAAGTCCTCTGCGGGCACAGCTGTCGTGTTCGGATGGCCGTCTGCATCGACGGATTCGAACACCACACCATCCTCCCGGCCCACGAGGGACTGCTTGGAAAGTCCGTGCCTTAAGAAATTCATGTTTGAATTGGAAAGCAGCTTGAAGCCTGCTTTGAAATCTACCTGGGCGGTCACTGTGAAGCCATGTATGTTCAGGTTATTGATCCAACCTCCGACCCACTTGGGAATGGCGCTGCCGAATGTCGTCAGATTGCCTTGCAGAGGCTTGCCACCAGAGGTAAGGATGCGACCCTGATCATCACGTTTGTAATCGAATCCCCGGATAGAAGCCAGCGGCTTACCCACTTCATGGGAAATGGTGCCGAAGAATTCACCGCTACCCACATCGAGTCTTTCCTGACCATTTGCAAGCGAGATCACCTTGCTTTCATTATAGTTGGCATTAAATGCGGAAGTCCAGCTAAAGTTACTGCCCCGGATGATCTCCATGCTTACCAACATACCCATTCCGGTATTGCGCAGTTTTCCATTATTGACCTTAGTTTGGGTGTAGCCCGAGGCATCGGAAATATCGACATTGACAATCTCGTCCACGGAATTTTTCCGGTAGGCGGAAACATCCAACCGCAAGCGACTGTCAAACATCTGCAATTCCAGTCCGATGTCAGACTCCTTGACGCTCAGGGGGCGTAACGCGGGATTCGGACTGGTCCCGGTATTGATATTCCCTAAAGGAACACCGTTGAATTCATTCGCATTAAGGGTGTAATAGATGCGATCTGCATACGGATCGGTATCCCCACCCACTTCCGCGTATGAAGCCCTCAGTTTACCATAGTTAAGCCATCCCGGCGTGGTGTTCATCAGCTCGGTAAACACAAAACTGAGGCTTGCTGACGGATACAGATAATTGTTGGACTTGGGGTTTAAGGTGGAATACCAGTCATTTCTTCCCGTGAGGGTCAAATAGAGCATTTGTTTAAAGGAGAACTCGGCGGATCCGTACAAGGAATTTACCCTCCTTTGGCTATACCCATAGACCGGCGTTTTAGAAATTCCGTTTCCGATGGTATAAAGATCCCGTACATAAAAGTTGGTAACCCGGTTCCCCTCTTCCTGAGATTCTTGCCTCATCTGATTTCCTCCCAGATTGACATCCACGCCAAAATCACCGAAGGTCTTATTGATACCGATCAGGAAATCCATATTGAGCTCACGAAAAGTAGTAAGGGTCTGATAAAAAGAACCATTGTACCCGGATGGCGCCGGAGAGATATGCGCCGTCCCTGTCGCCCGGTTGAAGTCTACCGGATGAGTAAAATAATCCTGGCCTATGCGTCCTTGCAGGTATAACCAATCAGTAAACTGGTAGCGAAGCAAGACATTGCCGAACAGCCGGTCTTTCCTTACATTATAAAAATTCTTATTTACGGTCCAATAGGGATTGGTCCGGTCGGTAAACCGCGAAATAGCAATTTCATTCCCGTTCTCGTCCTGGTAATGGTTCTTCAGCCAATTAATGTCAATGCTGTTAGCCATGGTATACAAAGTCTGGCTGACGTTCTCATCCTGCTGTCCGATCACCGGGGGATTCTTGTTATACTCTTTGGAGTAATTGGCATTTAATTGCATGGAGAACTTCGGCGTAAAATGATAGGTCATGCCCAGATTAATAATCTTTTTATGATAATCCGAGTTAGGCACAATGGAATTGGCATCGGTGTTCGCAAAAGACAACCGAAAACTCCCTTTATCATTTCCTCCCGACAAGGCCACTGTTTGAGTCCAGTTGGTTCCCATCCGGAAGAAGTCCTTGACCCGGTCTTTATAAGGCACATAAGGATGCTCCTGGCCATCCACTTGAGGAGTGGGCTTCCCATCAAACTTTTCGCCAAAACTCCACGTGCCCGATGAGCGCGCTTCCGCCACGCTGGTCGGGCGCAAGCCGTTTTCTCCCTGTCCGTAGATATACTGAAAATCGGTGTAATCCAGGGCTTGGGACATCTCGAAGTTCGTGCTCACTTCCACGCCAATTCCCTGACTTCCCGAACCGTCTTTCGTGGTAATAATAATCGCTCCGTTCTTGGCGCGGTGGCCATACAAGGCAGCTGCGGCAGCACCCTTTAACACCGTGATGGAGGCGATATCATCCGGGTTTATACTTTGAAGGCCGTCTCCTTCATCCACTTTGGTAGACCCGGAGGGACCCTGATCGTTGGCGCCCCCGTCCAGGGCATTGTAGATGGGTATTCCATTTACCACGATCAGCGGCGCATTGTCTCCCCCAAAAGAGGCCTGGCCCCGTAATCTGATCTTTACAGAACCCCCGGGACCGCTCGGTGGCGTGGACACGTTAAGCCCCGCTACCTTCCCCTCCAGTCCGCTGGCAAAATTAGTGGGCTTGCTGGCTTTCATGTTGTCGATATTCACGCTGGTAGCCGAATATCCCAGTTCTCTGGATTCCCTTTTTATGCCAAGGGCAGTAACCACTACTTCGCTGAGGCCGAGATTTCCCGCAGACAAACGGATAGTCAGGGAAGCGCGGCCGTTTACGGCTACGGTCTTTGTGGCATAGCCGAGATACGACACTTCCAGCACGGCATCATCCGGTGCAGAAAGATGAAACTGCCCGGCATTATCCGTGGTGGTCCCGGTGGTGGTTCCCCGCACTTTTATGGTGACGCCGACCAACGGCTTCCCCGTGGTAGAGTCAACCACGGTTCCCGTCAGATCAAGAAAAGCAATTTTGACCTCCTGCACCGGGGTAGGAGTTTTCTCCTTCTTCTTTACTACAATGGTCTTACCAATGATCGTATAGGTGAGCGGTTGATCCCGAAATGCCCGGTCAAGCGCTTCATTGACCGGCGTATTGTCAAATTTCAAATTCTGTTCTCTGGCTGCTTTTACCATCATCGTGTTGTATAAAAACTCATAGCCTGCCTGCTTCCGGATAGCTTTAAACAAATCTTCCAAAGAAGCATTTTGCTTGGCATAGGAAAAGCTCTGAGCTTTTACGTGGCCGCTTACTTGCAGGCAAGCGGCCAACAACCAAATAACAGAAATCTTCATAACCAGCAAGATCTGACGGTGGACCATTACCCCTTTGGGAAGAGGCACATGAATAGAATTAAATTTCATAACTTTGTCGAGTTTGGGTTTACGTTAATTGTCTATATGATTCCTGTCAATTAATTTGGGTTACCCAAGCGTCGCCGGAAGCACCGCGAATGCTTCCGGTTTTTCTATGGATAGCCAGGTTGAGAGAACAACAAAAAATAGGTATTAGATAAAACACCCCCTTTCCCGCCACAGGGCGGAATTTCTCCTTGTTAAACCATCAATGCCAATCTTAGGTTTCCTTGCTGAAACGACCACGCATATGGCCGGCGAACGTTCGTGTATATTAATCAGTCACTGTAATCTTTCTGCCATCTACCCGAAAATGCACAGTTCCGGTAAGTTCCAGCCGCTTGAGTAACGGCGTCACAGTACTATATCGGGAAATCACTCCACTAAATATTTTCTCATCCAGCCGGTCGGTCGCATAGACCACATCCACATCATACCACCGGCTAATCTCCTGCATGATATTTTCTATACTGGTATTGTCGAAATAAAATAAACCATTCTTCCAGGCAAGCACCTCGTTGACATTTACCTGCCTGACATGTAAATCACCGGTTTGAAGATTCATTCCGGCCTGCTGCCCTGGCTTTAACAGGCAGCTGTTGGCTCCCTGGCTTACCCGTACACTTCCTTCTGCGAGTGTCGTCTTGATTAATCCTTCTCCGGTATAAGCCTGTATGTCAAAGTGCGTACCCAGGACTTCTACCCTGGCGTCCCCTGCTTTTACGATGAACGGCCGGCGTGCCTTAGCGACTTCAAAATAAGCCTCCCCACTCACTTCCACATTTCGGCTCGTCCCCTGAAATTCGGTCGGGAAGCGAAGCGAAGACGCTGCGTTGAGCCACACCTGGCTTCCATCGGGCAGAATGATTTCATACTGCCCTCCACGTGGAGTGGTAATCGTATTATATAGTACCTTAGAAGAACGATTTCTGGCCGCTGCTGCACCTTGGTAACTCAGTTTACCGCTATCGAGCTTGATCACCCGGGTGCCCCCCTGTTGGGCAAGCATTCCTTTATCTGCATGATCCAATATGATCGTTTGTCCGTTAGAAAGCGTTAATACGGCCTTATTTCCTCCCGGCTGAATGTCATTCTTATATCTGACTTCGGCTTCCTGAGGGGCAATGTCAGCAGGCCCCTTGTGCCGGTTGGTGGCAAAAAAGAAAAGTAGCCCACCGGCAACCATTACAAGCACAGCTGCCGCTACCTTTACCGGGAACCTAAAATCCCTGATACGTCCATGATTTTGCTTACGGGACTCTTGTGCATATATCTTTTCCCATATCGCGTTCAGCATATCCTTCTTAACACGGGCATCCTCCTGCGGTTTCAACCATGCCTCCATCCCCGGCTCTCCTTCGAAAAGCTCATAATAAGATTCGATAAACCTGCTTTCCTCTTCCGTGGCGGTTCCCTCTCGATATTTCCGCAGTATGTGGAAAAATTCCCTTTTCGTCATTGATTGCTGATTACGTACGTCTTTATATATACTGATGACAGTTGAAAGAAAAAAAATCCCAAACCCGGGGCAAAATATTTTGCGGAGTAAAAAAAGCGTATAGCAGCAATAGGATTCCCAATAGGGTCATTGCCACCACAGGATGATCCAAAGCAAAAACAGATGGGAAAGCCCGGCCCTCAGGAAACTGACAGCCCGGCCCAATTGGTTTTGCACCGTTTTGCGGGAAAGGTGTAATTGCGAGGCTATTTCCTCGGTAGATAAACCCTCGTCATAATAGGAGGTGAATATTTTCTTGCGTTGACTGGGCAGCGAATCTACCAAGGCCTTATAGGCGCTGAGAAACTCATTGCGGAGGGCTACTGCGTCCGCCTGTTCCCCGTGGCGGTCAATATTGTCGCAAAGCAGCTGTTCAAAATGGATATACCGTTTTTCCTTTTCAAATACGTTAAGTACGCGATTGCGTACGGAAGTATGCAGATACGCCGGCAGATTTTCTATGTGCAGTTCTTCCTTCTTCAACCATAAGTAACTGAATATATCCTGTGTGATATCCTGGGCCTGGTCGCGGTCCCGCAATCGCTTCAAAGCATTGTCATATACCGTTTTCCAATACCTTTCATACAAAGCATTAAAGGATTCGGCGCTTCCGGCACGCATTTGCTGCAATAATAAAATATCTGTAGGCTCGTAAATATCTGCCATACTATAATAGTTTATAACAATTTAAGCAATAATACAGCTACTTATTTTGTTAACTAACCGTTCACAAGATAAAAAAATTTGGTTATTTTATATCATAGTTGTTGTTTTTACACCAACAACCCATTAGAACTCCAGATCCGGTTTTAGTCCCACAAGCTTTCCTTTTTCCGCCCACAAATGATATTGAAACTGTAACGGTTCCCGGTTTATCCGCCACAGATAAGCATCATCTAGTTTACTCAAATCGGGTTTCCCTGCATTGATCCAGGCAGTATACCAAAGGCTGGACACAGTAGCTATAGCCCGGCGCATCTGATCTTCCACCATGCCTTGCAGGGCCTGATGATAAGCGGTGGCAAAAGCACGGCTAAACCGTAAACTGCCATATCGGTTTTTGCGGGGATGGCCGTGGTCATCCATCTCATAAATTTTATTTTCGGGCCAGCTTTTCAATAGGTCCTTTTCGGCTTTCAGCAGCCGGGGCACCAGCGCATGACTCTCCCGGATACATTCCCATATAGTAGCGGTAGGATCTTTAAGATAGTGGGCTTCTTTCACGTGCAAGTTGTAGTTGCTGCCAAATATCTCCGGAAGCAAGGATTCCCAAAGCGCATGCACGCCTTTCTGACCGGTAAGTTGTCCGTCATGATTTAACGAAGTATGCAACGGCATATAGGCATCCCCAATGTAATGAGCCAGGTCGGCCGAAAGGAAAAAAATGCGCACCTTATCGCGGTCCCGGAAAGCTCTGGTCAGCTTTTCCAACATCTGTTGAGCATACCAGGGCAAGATGCCCGCTTTATAGAGTTTACCTGCGCCGTAACGTGCCACAGCGGAGTCCCACCTTTCGGGCAGTACGGCAAAAGGATGACTCCCAAATGATTCCAGGTCTATATAATGCCGGGGGCTCTCACGTTTATCATTTAGGGTATACTTTCGTACATCCGGTATGGATGCCTCCATCGTGATAAAATCCACGTGTTGAAAGAACACGGCCCTTAAGGAAGCCGGTAACGCAAACACTGCGGCGCGATTAATGTGCTGATGTCCCCATACTCCCCAGCCGTAGCTTCGGGATACTACACAGCAAAACAGCATCGTCGAGAAGACAATGTATCTCTTTGTAGGCATGTTCAGCGACTTTTAAGATAGGGATCGTAGAACTGAATAACCAAAGATAAGGAATATCGTCCACTCGTCCTTCAACCGCTATTTTCTAAAGTTTTGTGAAAAAAAGGCGAGACCTTTACCTCCTGGCTCAATTATAGTAGGTTTGAGGGCTGTAACTCCTGCGTATGGCATACAGGCTAGGCATTATTGGAATAGGTGTGATGATACTATTTTCTTTAAGGCAGGCCTGTGCCCAGCAACCCCGTTCGGTCAGCATTATAGGGCGCGTGTATGATGCCGACACGCATCAGGCCCTGGCAGGAGTCAGCATACAGAATATCAGTACGGGGACAGGCACTCTAACGGACAGTTCAGGGACTTACCGTATCCAGGCCAGCGATTACAATCACATCGTCTTCTCTTACGTGGGGTACTTCTCCGACACTTCCCAGATCAACGCCCTTTATCTCCACCAACGGCTTGACATCGGCCTGCATAAGAATAAATTCAGCATCCGCCCGGTGGAGGTGATTGGCGAAAGGATCGATTACGGGAGGGACTCCCTGGAACGCAATTATTGGTTCGGAGACGCAGCGAACACAGAAAAAACCCGAGGTTGGGGAGCATTGGAGCATCCTATTTCCGCCCTTTATGATGCGCTAAGCGGACGCCAGAAAAGACTATGGCGTTTTCAGAAAGATTACAGGACGTTTGAGAAAAGAAAATATATTGAGTCACGGGTGCGCAGCGGGCAGATTGAAACGCTCTTTGGCTTGACTGGGGATTCTTTGAAGGCCTTTCTGCTTTGGTATAACCCTCCGTACGACTTCGTCCGCAATGCCACCGATTACGTCCTGCTGGAGGACATCAAACACTCTATCGCCATATTCCGCAAAGTATATCGGAAAGATACGCCTCCCGGACAACTTCCTCCCGATGAGGATACCCAAGCATTTCCTGCTCGCAACCGCTAGTCCGCGGCAAAAGTCGCACTCAGATATTCGGCGTTGGCCCGCGCAATATGCGTGATCGGTATTTCTTTAGGACATTCCGCTTCACAGGCTCCGGTATTAGAGCAACTGCCAAATCCTTCTTTGTCCATCTGGGCAATCATATTCAACACCCTGGACCTCCTTTCAGGCTGCCCCTGGGGCAATTCGGCAAACTGAGAAATTTTGGCGCTGACAAACAGCATGGCAGAAGAATTGGGACAAGCCGCCACGCAGGCGCCGCACCCGATACAGGTCGCCGCGGCAAACGCGTTATCCGCCTTGTCCTTTTCCACCGGCGTAGCATTGGCATCCACTGCATTACCGGTATTTACCGAGATGTATCCGCCTGCTTCGATGATCCGGTCAAAAGAGCTTCGGTCTACCACAAGATCCTTAATCACCGAGAAAGCACCACCCCGCCATGGCTCTACAACAATCGTTTCTCCGTCATGAAAATGCCGCATGTGCAGCTGGCAGGTCGTGGTTCCATGCAGAGGGCCATGAGCCCTTCCGTTGATATACATCGAACACATTCCGCAGATCCCTTCCCTGCAATCATGATCAAAGGCAACCGGTTCTTTCCCCTCATTGATCAGTCGTTCATTCAACACATCAAACATTTCAAGAAAAGACATATCCGGAGACACATCTGAGACCTGATAGGTTTCAAAACGCCCCTTGGTATTTTGATTCTGTTGCCTCCAGATTTTAAGTGTTAAGTTCATTTTCTCTACTTTTTAAAGAGCCTTTTCAGGACTCCGTATGGTCGGTTATTTGTAGCTCCGTTGTGTAGGATGCATCACCTCATAATTCAACGGCTCTTTATGCAGCTCTGCAGGTGCATTTTCTTTATACTCCCAGGCACCTACGAAGCAATAATGCTCGTCATCGCGCTTGGCTTCACCGTCCTCGGTAGCATATTCCTCGCGGAAATGTCCGCCACAGCTTTCATTCCTTTCCAGCGCATCGCGGGCGACCAATTCGCCCAGTTCCAGAAAATCCGCGACCCTTCCGGCTTTTTCCAGTTCCGGATTCAACTCGTCCAGGCCACCGGGTACCCGGACATCTCTCCAAAATTCTTCGCGAAGTGCCCGGATTTCGCCTATGGCCTCCTGTAAACCCTGCGCATTACGGGACATCCCGCACTTGTTCCACATGATCTTACCCAATTCTTTATGAAAATGATCCACGGAATGGGTTCCCCCTACATTCTTAAGCCTTTCCAGCCGCTCGCGCGCATGACGTTCAGCCTTTTCAAATTCGGGATGATCTGTAGGTATGGGCTTGGTTCTGATCTCCCCAGCCAGGTAATTGCCAATGGTATAGGGAATAATAAAATACCCGTCCGCAAGGCCCTGCATCAATGCAGAAGCACCCAGACGGTTAGCCCCGTGGTCCGAAAAGTTACATTCGCCCAGGGCATAGAGCCCCTGTACCGTAGTCATTAACTCATAATCTACCCATAATCCACCCATCGTATAATGGACGGCAGGATAAATCCGCATCGGCACCTCATAAGGATTCTCTCCGGTAATCTTCTCATACATTTCGAACAGGTTGCCATATTTCTCCGCGACCACATTCTTCCCCAACCGAATCACTTCCTGCTCATCGGGATGATCCATCTGCATTTTATGTGCTTCGGCCCTCCCATAACGCAGGATCGCCGAAGAAAAATCCAAATAGACGGCCATTTTGGAGGCGCCTACCCCATAACCGGCATCACATCTTTCTTTGGCCCCCCGGGAAGCCACATCCCTCGGTACGAGATTGCCGAAAGCCGGATATCTCCTCTCCAGATAATAATCCCGTTCCTCTTCGGGAATCTGATTAGGCTTACGGGTGTCTCCCTTCTGTTTGGGCACCCAGATACGGCCATCATTGCGCAACGATTCGCTCATCAGGGTCAGCTTGCTCTGATGCTCTCCCGATACCGGGATACAAGTCGGATGAATCTGCGTATAACAGGGGTTGGCGAAAAACGCTCCCTGTTTGAATGCTTTCCAGGCTGCGGTCACATTGGACCCCATGGCATTTGTAGACAAGTAAAACACGTTCCCGTATCCACCGCTCGCCAGGACCACGGCGTGTCCAAAATGCCGTTCCAGCTGGCCGGTCACCAGGTTTCTGGCAATGATCCCCCGCGCTTTTCCGTCAATCACCACCAGTTCCAGCATCTCATGACGGGTAAACAGTTGGATTTTACCGAGCGCCACTTGTCGTTCCAAGGCCGAATACGCACCGAGAAGCAACTGTTGGCCTGTCTGCCCGGCTGCATAGAAGGTTCTTTGGACCTGCACGCCGCCAAAAGAGCGGTTAGCCAGCAATCCCCCGTATTCCCGGGCAAAGGGTACGCCCTGAGCCACACATTGGTCTATAATATTTCCGCTGACTTCAGCAAGCCGGTACACATTGGATTCGCGAGAACGATAGTCCCCCCCTTTTACCGTGTCATAAAACAGGCGGAAGACGGAATCGCCATCATTCTGATAATTCTTCGCGGCATTGATCCCTCCCTGGGCGGCAATGCTGTGGGCCCGCCTGGCGCTGTCCTGAAAGCAAAACGATTTGACCTGGTAGCCAAGTTCCGCCAGGGAGGCCGCAGCCGATGCCCCGGCCAAACCAGTTCCAATCACAATGACCTCGAGATTACGCTTATTATTGGGATTGACCAGCCGACAGGTCCCCTTGTAATGGGTCCATTTTTCCTCCAAGGGGCCGTCCGGTATTTTTGCATTTAACTCCATGTGTATCTTATCCTATAAATTTTCAATAATTCAGGCTCAATTTACCCAGCCAAAATACATGGCTATCGGCATTAAGGCGAAGATGACCGGCACGATGATGGCAAAGCCGAAGCCCAGTGCCCGGACCATTGGAATATATTTAGAAGAATTCATGCCCAATGTGCGGAAAGCACTCTGAAAACCATGGGCCAGATGCCATCCCAAAGCCACAAGGGCGGCCAGGTACACGATAACAACCCATCCCTGGCTGAACACCTCACGCATCCTGCTGTACAAGTCTATGACCGATTTATCCCCGTACGTAGTTTCCTCTAACCCGCCAAAAACCACCCCAAACCGGGTATGCACCCAGAAATGGGCTAAATGAATAATCAAAAAGATCAAAATCAGCACCCCCAGCAAACCCATAGAGCGGGAATACCAGGTACTGACCTCATTACGCCGTGTGACCGCATAAGGTACCGGACGCTTGGAACGGTTTTGAGCGGTAAGGACCAGACCTTGTACAATATGGAGAATAAAACCCACGAAAAGGCCTATTTCCAGAATATGAAGAATCCAGTTATTGCCCAGGAAATGAGATACCTTATTAAAGGTAGCCCCGTGGTCAGGGACAAAAATGCAAGCGTTTGCGGAGCAATGAACAATTAAAAACAGAATAAGGAAAATACCGGTAAAAGCCATCACCAGCTTTTTGCCGATAGCGGAAGTAAAGTAATGTCCCCACTTCATAAAGAAAAGTTAATCTAATTGATTGTGAAAGTGCTAATGCCCTGCAAACTTACGTCAGAATGATCATTATTCAAAGCAAGACCAAAATCTGCCATCTTCCGGCTGCTCAAAGGTCCACCCTTACCCGAGGGACGGGGAAAAAGGGAAGAACCCTACTATTCAATGGCCTTGAGCATCATGTTATCGATATGATGATATAAATACATGGGTTGGAGCGTTCGCCAACTATTGTTTTCCATCAGGAACACATACCGGTCCAGGTGGGCCCTCCTGAATTCGGAGGCAGTCTGTTCAGGCATATTGAGGCTAACCACCCAACCGCCTTGTTCCCTGACGTCCTCCAACCACTCCTCATAGTAGCAGTCGTCGGAGCTGTGGAAGTTCAGCACATTTTCGGTGATCAGGATGAATTTATAGATTCCTTTGGCAATCAGATAGTCAATGATTTCCCGCTTAAGGACCATCACATCATTTTCGATGCAGTCGTTCCATTCGCCGATCATTTCAATGATCGCAAAGGCAAATTGGTAGTCCGCATACAGGATTTTGATATACAGATTATCCGATCCGAATTCATCCCATTGAGGGTGAATGAAATAATTATAAACAGTCTTCGTATATTCAAACTCGTTATAAGATCTTCCATAGAAGGGCGAACTTTCGTCCTCCTCTGCCGCATACAGATGTCTCCAGTTATAAAATGGCTCTATTTCATGCATGTTTTACTCCTTACATTCCTTATATGCAATTTACTGAAAATCTCTGACTACCGCCTGCCTGGAAAATCACGCATTCATCAAACAAGCCGTATTTTTTGCTAATTTTGCAATACTTTAACAGCGGCATTTTCCGTTATAAGACTTTAGCAAACACAATGGTCAAAAATCTCCTGATTATACTTCTGGCAAGCATGGGCTTTGCCATCCCTACTACAGGTCAAACCTTCCTGCAGCAACAGATGCAGTATCCTGTCTTCAGAACAGCCTTTGAGCAAAAAGATTCCGTGCTCAAACGCCAGTTTGAGGAAAAAGGCCTTAGTTATCCTGCCCATTATCTGTATCTGCGCTCTTTCAAGTATGACAGCAGGTTAGAGGTGTGGGTAAAGAACAATCCTACTGATACATTTACCCTGTTCAAATCTTACCGCATCTGTGCCCTGTCGGGCACCATGGGCCCCAAACGGCAGGAGGGAGACCGCCAGGTACCGGAGGGATTCTACTATATCAATGAATTCAACCCTCGCAGCACCTATCATATGGCCCTGGGGCTGAATTATCCTAATTTCTCGGATCGCGCTCACGGGGGTAAAAATCCCGGAGGGGGCATCTATATCCATGGGAGCTGTGTCACGGTAGGCTGCATCCCCCTGACCAATCCTCAGATAGAAGAAGTATACCTTTTGGCAGCTCATGCCAGAGATCTTGGGCAGAATTACATCCCGGTGCACATCTTTCCGGTGCAGTTCAATAACAAGAGATCGGTGGACTTCCTGAACAAAGGCTCTTATTCCGGAGATATCTCCCAACAGTTTTGGGTCAACCTCAAAACGGCATATGATGATTTCAACCGCACACACCGCCTGCCGCTAATCCTCTTTGACGGGAAAGGCAACTACATCGTAGAGAGCAACTCCGAAGCACCGGGTGCAGAAGCTCCCGCTACCGCGGAAAACATGCCCGCAGTCCCTGCCCGGGGCACCGCGGGAAATTTCTGAGTACCGCCATCACTGTCGATTCGTCCCCTTGGTGTGGATCACTCCATGTCCGCTGATTGGTGAAATGGTGCCTAGCCTTTAAGCACCCGCTGGACGGTTTCGGCGGACCGTTGTTCCAGCAGCACGTTTTTGGAGCCGGTCAGTCTTTCGACAATCCCGTCTTTATAATGGCGAACCGTCAGCAATTCCAGCCCCTCATGATAGCTGATCTGGAATTCACCGTGGAGCATTTTCATCAGGTTCTCAATCTTGACGGAATCCTGATCAATACAGCACGAAAAACTGATTGCTCCGTTCTGTATCAAATTCAACTTGATTTTCAAGTCATTAAACACCGTATACAACCTGCTCAGGTAGGCTTCGGTAATAAAGGAAAAATCACGCGAAGTCACGGTAATAAGCACTTGTTGCTTTTTCAATACAATGATGGGAGGAAAAACCAGTGGCTGAAGGCTTTCATGAATAATGGTTCCCGGCAGCGTTTTGTTCAGAAAACAACGGACGAAAAGCGGAATCTTTTTATTCTGGAGTGGCTTAATTGTTTTAGGATGGATCACCTGAGCTCCATAATAAGCCATTTCAATCACTTCATGATAGTCCATTTCTGCCAGACTGATGGTATCGGGAAAGAGCTTGGGGTCCGCATTTTTGATTCCTTCCACGTCTTTCCAGACATGAAGACTTTTCGCATCCAGCATATTGGCAAAGACCGCTGCCGAGTAATCACTCCCTTCCCGGCCCAGGGTGGTCGTTTTACCGTCCTCGGTGCCTCCAATAAATCCCTGGGTGATGACCAGCCCAGGCTGGTCCAATAAAGGACGGAGCTTCTCCTGCACAAGCCGCTGGGTGACCTCCCACTCAATATGTCCATCGCGATAGTTGTGATCGGTGCGGATCACCTCACGGGCATCCATCCAATGTACGGCCAGGCCCTCGTGGCGAAGAAAAGCAGTCAGAATCCACGAAGAGAGCAATTCGCCCCGGCTGACTACCTGATCATAATAGTATGCCGGAGAAAGATAGGGCTTCTCCCCCAGCTGCCATTCCATTTCCTGCCCCAGATGTTGAAGCTGCCCAAATACCGGATCTCCGGGGTTTCCCAGAAGCGACTCCGCCAACTGGCGATGCCGCTCAAGGATGCTGTGCCACAATTGGGCGGCTGTTTCCCGTTGGCGTTGATAGTAATGAGAGGCCATTTTTTCCAGATCATTGGTAGTCTTGTCCATGGCAGACACGACAACCAGCAATGGACGATCACGATAATCTTCCAGGATATGGGCCACTGCTCTGATCCGTGCTTCACTCTGCAGACTGGCACCTCCGAACTTAAACACTTCCATGGTATGTAATCCCTTTTTCCCGGAGTCGGTCCATCGACCTGTGAACCTGCCCAAATTGCCTTACCCGCCTTCCGGAGGCCGCAAAGATACCATCTTCTTATCAACCATCTTTCTGTGGCCGGCAAGCCGGCTTGCTGAATAGAGATAATTTGTGTTAATTTCGGCTTTTTTCTAAACCCACGTATACATGAATCCGCAACGCAAACTCATGACGCTGGATGAATTCACCATCCAGGAACTCCGAAATTTTCCCTCGGCGACCGGGGAATTATCCGGCTTATTGCGGGACATTGGCTTGGCGGCAAAACGGGTAAATGTAGAGGTCAATAAAGCAGGGCTGGTAGACATTCTGGGCGATGCGGGCAAGGTCAACATCCAGGGGGAGGATGTCAAAAAACTGGATGAATTCGCTAACAATCAATTCATCCAGGTATTGCAGGGCGGGATAAACTGTGCCGGCGTTGGTTCTGAAGAAAATGAGGACGTGGTCATCTTTGATGACGCGCTAAGCAACCGGTCGAAATATGTGATGCTGATGGATCCGTTGGACGGATCGGGCAACATTGATGTAAACGTGTCTATTGGTACCATCTTTTCCGTATACCGCCGCACCACGGCAATCGGATCTCCTTCCACGCAACAGGATTTTCTGCAGCCCGGTAACAGGCAAGTGGCCGCAGGGTACATTATATATGGCCCCTCCACGATCATGGTCTATGCCACCCGCCGGGGAGTAAACGGCTTTACCCTGGACCCTTCCGTGGGAGAATTCTGCCTTTCTCACCGCCAAATCCAGTGTCCGGAAAAGGGGCGGATCCTTTCCATCAACATAGGAAGTCTGGAACAATATGATGAACAACTCAGGAAATATATCCGGTTCTGCGTCGAGAGGGACGCTGCCTCGGGGAGACCTTATACCTACCGCTACATTGGTTCTATGGTGGCAGACATCCACCGGAACCTGATTAAGGGAGGCATTTTTGGCTACCCCTTCACTGCCGACAGACCTCACGGTAAGCTTCGGCTCCTGTATGAGTGCAATCCCATGGCCTTCATTGTGGAAGTAGCGGGCGGGAAAGCTATGGTAGATCCGTTCACCCGTGTGCTGGACGTAAAACCCGAGGCCATCCACCAGCGCAGCCCGATGTTTATAGGATCTGCCTCCATGGTCGACACCCTCATGGGGTACCTGAAAAATGAAGAAACGGTGTCTTGAGGCCGGTAGCCGTTAAAATAATTCCCCCTGCTGTTGTTTCCCCTTACCTCGTTTTGATGCCGCGGCCGATGTGTCGGCTTTATCGTCGGTTGGAGAGGCAACCACATCAAGTTCGAGCAGATGTTCGGCCGTTAGCCGGTTGCCGACGGCTTTCCAGCCTGCCACATCCACACGGGCCGTTAAATCGACGGTCTGCTTCTTTGCATCTGATTTTTTCCGGCCCGTGATCATCACCACCACCGGATGTTCCTCTGTGGTAACCAGTTCAAGGCGGTTATTCTTTCCTTCTTTGATAAAGACAAACCGCTGATCCAAGGTTTGGGTCTCAATCCTGAATCGTTTCACATTATACTGCTTTTTATCCGCATCATAATAGACCGCTGAGACCACCCGGTCGGGGTCGAACTTTTCGATCCTTACCAAATCGTCTGGATCATAACGATTGGTGAGTTCATAGTTGGTCAAGGCATAAGACCCATCATTGTAAAAGGTAAGAATCCGGTCGTCATTTTCAAATTCTCCCACAAACATGCCGCGCTCGTCGGTATTCAGCCGGCCCACTGTATCATCATACCAGATTTTAATGGCGCTTAGGGTCGTGATCCCTTGCTCTTTCAATTTGATCTGACGCACCGGATAGCGGGTCACCTGATTGCCTACTGCATTTCGCCCCTTAATCGCCAGCTCTTCAAAATGAAAATCGAATACTTTATTCCGCGCCTTGCAGGCAGGCGTGAGCACAACGGAAACGACTTCCGCTTCTCCGTTCGGGTTGGCAGTGAAGTAGGTAATCTTAGACTTCTCGTTTCTTTTCGTCAGATCATATTCCTTATCCCGTGTCACTGCGGTTACATTGAAGCGTTTGGCAAAACTCACTCCTGTCTTTCCATCCACATAGATCACATTATACGTGGTGCGCTCATCTCCTTTTTTAAATACCGCGGCATGGATGATATGGCGGCCGACAAACACCTTGTCGGCTACCTTTACCACCTTCATCTTCCCCGCGCGGGTAAACACAATGATATCATCCAGGGTCGAGCATTCTGCCACCAGCGTATCCTTCTTCAAGGACGTGCCGATAAACCCTTCTTCGGCGTTCATGTAGAGTTTGGTGTTGGCGATGGCCACTTCCTGCGCCTGGATGGTCTCGAAATTCCGGATTTCCGTTTTTCTTTCCCGTCCTTTGCCATATTTCTTCAGCAGATTCTCATAATAAGAAACCGCATAGTCGATCAGGTGAGCCAGATCATATTGCACCTGGGCAATTTCCTTTTCGACTCCTTTAATATGTTCATCAGCCCGGAAACTGTCATATTTAGAAATCCGTTTGATGCGGATTTCGGTCAGCTTGGTGATATCTTCTTCGGTAATCTCACGGCGAAACTTCTTTTTATACGGCTTCAATCCCCGGTCGATAGCCGCGATTACGCCCTCCCAGGTCGTTTCCTCTTCGATATCCCGATAGATCCGCTTTTCGATGAATATCTTTTCCAGCGACGAGTAATGCCAATCTTCCTGTAATTCCTGAAGTTTGATCTCCAGTTCCCGTTCCAAAAGTGCCTTGGTATGCTCTGCAGACAACCGCAACAAATCTCCCACGCTGGTAAAGCGTGGCTTATCATCGATAATCACACAGGCATTGGGGGAAATGGAAATCTCACAATCGGTAAAGGCATACAGGGCATCCACGGTGAGATCGGGGGATACGCCTGCCGGCAACTGGACCTCGATCTCCACGTCCTTGGCCGTATTGTCCACCACCTTCTTTATTTTGATCTTCCCATTATCATTGGCCTTGACGATGGAATCCATCAGCTGAACCGTCGTCACTCCGTAGGGCACATCGCGGATGACCAAGGTCTTTTTATCCTGAATGTCAATATGGACACGCATGCGAATTCTGCCGCCGCGCTGTCCATCGTGATAGTGTGTCACGTCAATCATGCCACCCCCCGGGAAATCCGGATAAAGGCTGAATTTTTTTCCCCGCAAACACTTGATAGAGGATTCGATCAATTCACAAAAGTTGTGAGGAAGAATCTTAGTCGACAACCCTACGGCAATGCCCTCTGCGCCCTGGGCCAGCAACAGCGGGAATTTCATAGGAAGAGTAACCGGCTCATTTTTCCGGCCATCATAACTTAACTGCCAGGTGGTCGTCTTGTTATTGAAAGCCACTTCATGGGCAAACTTGGACGGGCGAGCCTCTATATAACGCGAGGCTGCCGCTGCATCCCCGGTACGTATATCACCCCAGTTGCCTTGTGTCTCAATTAATAGATCCTTCTGACCCAGGTTTACCAAAGCGTCTCCGATCGAGGCGTCCCCGTGGGGATGGTACTGCATCGTTTGCCCGATAATATTCGCCACCTTGTTAAACCGGCCATCATCCATTTCCTTCATCGCATGAAGGATGCGGCGCTGGACGGGCTTAAGGCCATCTTCCCCTGCCGGTACTGCCCGATCCAGGATCACATAGGATGCATAGTCCAGGAACCAGTCCTGATAAAGGCCATTTACGGGAATGCGGTCACGCAGTTGTTCATCCCCTTCGATATTGTTTTCCGTTTCACTCATAATAGCTTTTTTCTAATGGGCCGGATTCACCGACCGGACCCGGGCTCCACACGTATGGAATCTTCCCGGACGTCATTCAAAGAATTCATTTCCCAAAAGGCACAATCCGAAAGTGGCACGAGCTCATGCCAAATATAAGTCGCTATTTCCACCTTGGCAGGAGCACGGACAATCACTTCTTCCACCTCCGAAGCATCCAGGCGTCTCCAGCGAATCACCGCTTCCCCACTGAGCAAAAACAGGATCTCCGGATCTTTACGGGGTGATTTCCCCGTATGGTAATGACGGCCGCTGCTGGTTCCCTTTTTACGGTAGGCAAGCATAAAGTCTCCTGTGCGGCTATTTGGTACCTCATAGGAAGCGCCCCGCGCGTCTTCGCCGATCAAGGGCAGCGCACTTACTTTTACCGGCTCATCGGTCATTTTCATGATCGTCTTCGATAATAGGAGGTTCGCCCGGAGTATGGGACAGGGCTTTAAGTTCCGCATCCCGCAGTTGGCGGAACGGGCCGTTTGCCTCCAGGGCCTGCGCCTCCAGCAGCTTACCCAATCGCCCATAAAGGAACGCTTCACTGATGTGATCTCTATTTTTTTGCCGGACCTGGCTCACCAACCGCCATGCTTTTACATAATCCAGGCGGCACCGGTTCAATAATTCCTTATCAAAATAAGATTCGGCTTCCCCCCGGATCTTTTTCCCTCCCTCCAGAATACGCAGAAGGCTCCCCTCCGCCGCTAACCGATTCCATTCTTCTCCATCCACCTCAAACTCAGCGGCTGTCACCTCCCTGGCCAGCCTCCTGGCTTTGAGGAACTCCCTTGGAAGGATCTCCATCAGCCGGACCGGGTAAAACACGCCTCCCTTTTCGTTAAGAAACGGAAGGTTATTGAGATAAATGAGGTGCACCCGGCCTGTAAAATCAGCCAAGGAGGCAAGCAGGTTGTAATATCCGCAGACATCGCGGGCATTTTGTGCTGCCCAGATCCACACCTCGTTATTTTCATCCTGCCGCATTTGCTGACCAAGATCTCGGAGCTTCTCCCAGTCCCGGTCCACTCCTCCCATAGCCTCTTCTCCGGCCAACGCCTCCCACCACCTACGGCGGGAAGACTTTTGCTGCCCTGCGTCCGGGGCCAACGGGCCGCAGGCCAGATCGTCCTCTATCACCAGTATTTCACCGGCGATGATGTCATCCAAGGCAAAACTTTCCTTCAGGTTTTCTGCACCCGCCTCATCAAATACGATATGGATCAGATTTTCCATCATAAAGCATCAGGGTTTACTCCGCTTCGACCAGGTCTTTTTCCACTTTCAGACTGTTAATGATGAATTGCTGCCTGTCGGGGGTATTCTTCCCCATATAAAAAGCCAACATTTTCGGAATCGCCGTATCACGGGTCAGCAGAATAGGCTGCTTGCGCATGTCTTCACCGATAAAAGTGCTGAATTCTTCGGGAGAAATTTCCCCCAGGCCTTTAAATCGGGTAATTTCGGGCTTGCCTCCCAGCTCAGCTACAGCCGCATCCCGCTCCGCCTCATCATAACAATAATGTGTCTGCTTTTTGTTCCGCACTCGGAATAACGGAGTTTCCAAAATATAGACGTGGCGGTTCTTCACCAGATCGGGAAAAAATTGTAAAAAGAAAGTCAGCATGAGCAGACGGATATGCATGCCGTCCACATCAGCGTCCGTGGCAATGATGATATTGTTATATCGCAGCCCATCCATCCCCGACTCAATATTGAGCGCATGCTGAAGCAGGTTAAATTCCTCATTCTCGTACACGACGCGTTTTTTCATACCAAAGCAGTTCAGCGGCTTTCCACGCAAGCTGAATACGGCTTGCGTTTCCACATTCCTGGATTTGGTAATCGATCCGCTTGCCGAATCACCCTCGGTAATAAAAATAGTCGTTTCCAACCTTTTCTGCTCCAATTCATTTTTGTGCTTGTTATCGGGCACTTCATCATTGAAATGAATGCGGCAATCCCTCAATTTGCGGTTATGCAGGTTGGCTTTCTTTGCACGTTCATTGGCCAGCTTCTTGATGCCCGCCATATCTTTTCTTTCCCGTTCACTCTGCTCGATGCGTTTTTTAAGCGAATCGGCCACCTGAGAATGCTTGTGCAGGTAATCATCCAGCGACTTGCCGAGAAACTCACCTACAAAGTTGCGCATGGAGGGGCCCCCTTCGGACACATACTGCGAACCCAGTTTTGTTTTGGTCTGGGATTCGAATACAGGCTCCTGCACCCGCACCGCAATTGCGGCACAGATCGAAGCCCGGATATCCGTCGCATCATAGTCTTTTTTATAAAATTCACGGATGGTCTTGACAAACCCTTCCCGGAACGCAGCCAGGTGGGTGCCGTTCTGCGTCGTATGCTGCCCGTTGACAAAGGTGTAATAATCCTCTCCATACTCCTGGGTATGGGTAAGGGCCACTTCAATATCCTCGCCTTTGAGATGAATAATGGGATAACAAATTTCCTCTTCATTCACCTTATTACCCAATAAATCCAGCAGCCCGTTACGGGACTGAAATTTCTTTTGATTGAACTGAATCACCAATCCGGCATTCAGATAGCAGTAATTCCAGATTTGATTTTCCAGGTATTCAGGCAAAAAACGAAAATTCTTAAACACCTCTTTATCCGGCACAAAGGTGACGATCGTACCATTGGGTTCCTGCGTCTTGGTTTCCCGGGGATTATTGACCAACTCACCTCTTTCAAATTCGGCCGTTTTAGCCTTTCCTTCCCGGATCGACTGGACCTTAAAATAAGAAGACAGTGCATTGACGGCTTTGGTTCCCACCCCGTTCAATCCGACTGATTTCTGGAAAACCTTGCTGTCATATTTGGCACCGGTATTGATCTTACTGACCACATCCACTACCTTCCCAAGCGGTATTCCCCGGCCGTAATCCCGTACCGTCACGCCGTGCTCGGTCACCGAAATGTCGATCTGACGGCCAAATCCCATCATATATTCATCAATCGCATTATCGATTACTTCCTTAATCAGTACATAGATCCCATCATCGGGGCTGCTGCCGTCTCCCAGCTTTCCGATATACATCCCCGGCCGGAGCCGGATGTGCTCTTTCCAGTCCAACGAGCGAATGGAGGCATCATCGTAGGCGACGAATAAATCTTTTTCTTTTGTCTTGGCCATGATATACAATGGAATAGCCCAATTTTACTAAAACTTTTAGCAATACATGGCGCAAAAATAAGTTTTTGGCGAAATTTACCCAATCCAAGTTATGCACCTAAGTGGGCTGGTACAACGCCTATTCCATCGCAGAAATTCAGTTATCTTGGCAGAAAAAACCCCATGCACAGAAGAACCTTTCTACGAAATACCGCGCTGTCAGGGGCGGCCCTCCACGTCCCGGCAATCCTGCGGGCAAAACAGTCCGAACCATTTCCCACGGTGCGCACGCCGCCCGGGCAACGCCGGTTTACCAGCCAGGCCGTGGAGGCCACCATCGCCCGCATGCAGGGAATCATCCGGGATCGCGAACTGGCCTGGCTTTTTGGCAACTGCTTTCCCAATACCCTGGACACCACCGTTTTCTTCAGCACCCAAGAAGGCCGGCCCGATACATTCGTGATTACCGGGGACATCCATGCCATGTGGTTGCGCGACAGCAGCGCACAGGTGTGGCCTTATCTTCCCCTGGCCAGCCACGACAAAGCGCTTAAAACCCTGATCGCCGGGGTAATCCATCGCCAGAACCGCTGCATTGGTATCGATCCTTATGCCAACGCATTCAATGACGGACCTACCGGCAGCCCATGGGACAAGGACCTCACCCAGATGAATCCCTGGCTCCACGAACGCAAATGGGAACTGGATTCTCTGTGTTATCCGATACGCCTGGCCTACGGGTTCTGGAAAGAAACCGGGGACACCACGCCCTTCGATGCCGACTGGAAAAAAGCCATGCGGCTGGCTCTTCAGACCATGCGCACCCAGCAACGCAAGGACGGCCATGGGCCATACTCGTTTGGAAGGGTGACCTCCTGGTCCACCGACACGGTTCCCGGAGGAGGTTACGGCAATCCGGTAAAGCCGGTGGGATTGATTGTCTCCATTTTTCGGCCTTCGGACGACGCCACGATCTTCCCGTTTCTCATTCCCTCTAACCTTTTTGCGGTCGTATCCCTCAGACAGCTCGCAGAAATGAGTGAAGCAATCAGCGGCGATGTCTCTTTTGCGGCCGATTGCCGCGCCCTTGCCGCGGAAGTGGAACAAGCCCTTCAAGCGTACGGGACCGCCGACCATCTTCGCTTCGGAAGACTGTATGCATATGAAGCAGACGGTTTTGGAAACCAGCTCTTTATGGACGACAGCAACGTGCCCAGTCTGCTGGCGCTCCCGTACATGGGTGTCACCGATCTCACCGATCCGCTCTACGAGCATACCCGGCGTTTCGTACTTAGTGACAGCAATCCCTACTTTTTTAGCGGCAAAGCTGCTCAGGGAAGCGGAAGTCCCCATACCCTCAGCGACAATATCTGGCCGATGAGCATCATCCTAAGAGCGCTTACCTCCAGCGACGACCGGGAGATCCTGCAATGCTTGCATTGGCTTAAAACCACCCATGCCGGCACCGGCTTTATGCATGAGTCCTTTCAAAAAGACAATCCCGCTGTCTTTACCCGCAAGTGGTTTGCCTGGGCCAATACCCTGTTCGGGGAATTGTTGCTGAAGCTTGAGCGCGAAAGACCTCATCTGTTGCGCCGGGAAATTCCTTGAAGGGCAATACCCTCACCATGAGGCAGTTATCTGCAAAATCCACGCATGCCGAAGTGATCCGCCGGACCAGACTCTCCAAGGGTTTTCCACAAAATATTCAGGACAAAGCGGCCGTTTTCTGAAGGACCCAGAATAGTGGTACATTTGCTTCAATCGCAAAGAAACAGAGGATCTCATGCAAACGATGACGCAGGAAAATAAATACTCCATAAAATATTTCCCGGATGCGGTACAACGCTATGAAAAAGAAGGAAATTTTTTCTATTTCCACACCTCAGAAACCATTCTCGAGGTCCGTATCGTTTCAGATCGGGTAATCCGTTTTCGTTATGCGGCAGACGGAATTTTCAAAAGGGACTTCTCCTATGCCATCGCTCCTGATTTAAAAGAGTCGATTATTTCGTTCGACATGCAGGAGCTGGATACTTCCTACCGCATCAGTACGTCCCGGGTGGATGTGTTTATCCAGAAAGAAAACCTTAAAATTATCATCACCGATAAGGAGGGCCAGATCATCAATCAAGATGAGATAGGATTTCATTGGCAGCATTACCTGCAGAAAGGGGGAAAGATCGTGTACTGCAGCAAACAAATCCAGGAAGGAGAATGCTTTTACGGGGTGGGCGATAAGCCTACTGAACTGAACTTACGGGGAAAGCGCATTGAGAACTACGGCACCGACTCCTATGGATTCAAAAAGGACACAGATCCCTTATACAAAAACATTCCATTTTATTATGGCCTGCACCATGGGATCGGTTACGGCATATTTTTCGACAACACTTTCCGGACTTTATTTGATTTCGGGCTGGAGCGTCCTGAAGTGACCAGCTTCTGGGCCCGGGGCGGCCAGATGAACTACTATTTCATCTATGGGCCTGCCCTGCTGGAAGTGGCCGAGCAATACACGCGACTGACCGGGACGCCGGAACTCCCGCCGCTCTGGGCATTGGGTTACCAGCAATCCCGCTGGAGCTATTTTCCCGACACGAGGGTCCGGGAAGTAGCCGAAGAATTTCGCAGCCGCCGGCTCCCCTGTGATGCCATCCATCTGGATATTGATTATATGCAGGATTTCCGCTGCTTTACGTTCAGTCAGGAAAACTTTCCGGATCCCGAAGGCCTCACCAGAGACCTGGCCGCCAAAGGTTTCAAACTGGTGGCCATTATCGATCCGGGCATCAAAGCAGATCCTGATTATTGGGTCTATCAGCAAGGCGTGGAAAAAGGGTACTTCTGCAAGCGGGCTGACGGAGCGTTGATGGAAGGAGACGTCTGGCCGGGCAAATGCGTATTCCCGGATTTTACCAATCCTCAGGTGCGTGAGTGGTGGGGGGGATTATTTAAGAAACTGGCGGACATCGGGATCCGGGGAATTTGGAATGATATGAATGAACCCGCCGTGTTTGAAATCGGCACATTCCCCGAAGACGTACGTCATGATTATGACGGAGACAACTGCAGTCACCGAAAGGCCCATAATATATACGGGCAATTGATGAGCCGCGCCACTGCCGCGGGAATAAAGAAACACCTGATGCCTCACCGTCCCTTCGTGATCACCCGTTCCTGCTATGCGGGCGCCCAGCGCTGGACTTCCGTGTGGACCGGCGATAACCTGGCGACCTGGGAGCATCTGTGGCTCGCCTCAGTCATGTGTCAGCGGTTGTCCATTTCAGGGATTTCCTTTGCAGGAAGCGACATCGGCGGTTTTATCGGTGAGCCGGACGGGGAATTATACATTCGCTGGCTCCAACTGGCCACTTTCCACCCGTTCATGCGTACCCACTCGGCCAGCAACGAGACCAACTTTGACCAGGATCCCTGGTCGTTTGGCAGCAAAATCGAACATATTGCCCGGAAGTTCCTGGAACTCCGTTACCGGCTTCTTCCTTATTTGTATACGACCTTCTGGCAGTATGCCACTAAAGGCACCCCGATGCTCCGCCCCCTGAGTTTTGTGGCTCAGGATGATCCCAATGCCTATCC
>Ga0164242_10000486_pt1 | contig 47651 bp, 45 predicted proteins | sample OricomgcompostMG_FD_108783 | JGI IMG/M metagenome (GOLD analysis project Ga0164242, IMG submission 108783) | Miracle-Growth compost microbial communities from Emeryville, California, USA - Original compost - Miracle growth compost (MG) ... | reverse complement strand
GTGTGATTGCCGCGCTCTGCCTGATGTACGTGGTGTTGCACAGGCAGTTTTATCCGGGGATAGCGCGTGAGCATGCCAGAGTCGGCAACTATGTTCAGTACATCCATTGGACGATCTTTGGCGGGGTGGCGCGGGGGCTGCTTCAGCTAAGCTGCCTGTTGCTGGGTCTGGGCGGCCTGCAGCGCGATCGCAGGCAGAACACGGCCGGCTTCACTCTGGCTCTTCCCGTGAGCCGATTTCGGCTGGTGGCTTCGCGCGCTGTTGTCGGGCTGGTCCAAATATTTGCTCTGGCGGCGATTCCATCTCTGGTCCTGCCTGTGGCTTCGCATCTTGCAGGTCAGCAACTGCCGTTGGGCTACGCGATTCGCTTTGTCCCGCTGTGGTTTGCGGGCGGGTGCTTCACGTTTGCGATTGCGTTTGTGGCGTCGGTCCTGTTTGCGAGCGAGTATGTTTCGCTGGCGGTCGCTTACACGACGTACATCTTCTACCTCGCTGCGGCGCGGAATCCTGCGTTGAGGCACGTACCTCTGCATGTGGCGGACTTCATGAGCGGAATGTTTCCGGGGTATCTCGACCGCGGAACGATGCTGTGGGCGGGGTCGTATGCTCTGCTTCCGATCGCGGGGTTCGTCGCTGCGGGCGTTGCCCTGTTCCTGGTGAGCAGCCTGGTTGTGCGCGGCCAGGACCTGTAACGCTGCTGGCGGCGAGGGACTTACGTCATGGGGCGGACGCAGGCGCCTCGGCGCTGTTGCGCGTGGGTGCAGGCGGCACGGCGCGGAGGCTGAAGCTGGCTACAGCGGGGGGATTGGAGTCCGGACGCATCTGCAGGGTACCGAGGACCTCTGTCGCCTGCGGGGTCTGGTCGCGGAGACGGAAGACGAGGACGCCGGGCTGGACCTCTTTGGCGGAGAGCAGGCTGAAGCCTCCGGTCTGTTTCCGAAGCTCGATCTGTGCCGCAGTGGCGGCTGCCAGTGCATCGTTGGGGAGAACGTTGGCGAGCGCGGGATAGCTTGCCTGGTTGAAGGCGGCCAGCCAGGCGTAGAGCAGGCGTCCGGTGGGCGTATCGGGAATGAGGCCAACCTGGTCGCCGAAGCGCGGAAGATTGACGATGACGAATGGATGAACGGGGCTGACGTGGTCTCCCTTTTTGGCAGGGACGGGTGCGTCGGCAGGGTCGCCGAGCACGATGGTGTCGACCTGGTTGGGATCGTCGTTATCGTCGGCGGGGGTGGCTGCTGCTGGAACGCCGGAAGAGCGCGCGGGGGCGGAGCTGTCGGGAGTGAGATGCACGTGCCCTGTCTGCTGCAGGGCGAAGAGCACAAGCACGAGCGCAGCAGCGGCGAGGAGGATGGCGAGCAGGATGGCTGCGGGGCTGAGCGGCTGTCGGCCGGTGAGGTAGAAGCGTGGCGCCGGGGGAGCGGGGACTCGGGTGGGGAGGGTCGGTTGCATGCGAGGGTCCTCCAGTGCTCCCGGCGGCTTGGACGAGTCGCCTGAGTTTGGCTCCACGTACCAGTTTAGACGGGTTGGGAAGCCGTTGCGCCCTCTGGAGGTGAGGATGGAGAAGCGACTGCCGGGCGCGGTTTCAATGCGATTGCGAAGCGCGGCAGGACGCGGTTTGCGGCCGCTGCTTGAGGGGTGTGGCGCCTGACAAATTCTTGACAAAGTCAACTGCTTAGGTACGTTACACTTACGGGGACGGTTGAAGGTCTGCCAAAAGATCAGTCCCGCCAGAGCGCGGTGACTACGGCCGTTACGCGGTTGCAGGAACCCAACACAGGAGGAAGTTTTTGGCGCTGTCAGCGAGCCCGAATGCTTCCTGTACGCCAGTGCATGGTTGAGAACTCTGTAGAAGTAAAAGGCCATTTCTATTGGAGAGAATTGAATGATCAGGAAATCTGTTTCGCTTTGTGCTCTGGTATTTGCAGTTCTGCTGGGACTCAACTCACCCGCATTTGCCGATCCGGTTATTTTGGACGGTGTGATTGGCTCGACGGTCTCGTTCGATGCCGATATTCAAAACCCGATTGAGAATGTAGACACGCTCTTCCTGAATGGAAGCAGCTTCACGATTGACAGCCCTTTGAGCCTGAACGATCTGCTGGTGGTGAATTTTCCGTCCAGCATCGCCGCCGGCGACGAGGCATTTGGGACCCTGTTTAAGGTCGACCTACCGGTTGGTCTGACTCCAGGCCTCTATAGCGGCAGGTACCTCATCCTGGGAGGGTTTTCCCCTTCTGACCAGGATACGCTCGCCGAGATCGATTTCGCGATCAACGCACAGCCGGCGTCGAGCCCGGTTCCCGAACCAGGGACCTGGGTGCTGCTGCTGACCGGAGCGGGCGCTCTGGGAGCGATGATGTACGGGAAGCGCCGCCCTGTATTGCTGGGCCGCGCTGCATAGCTGTCGGTTGGATTGCAGGAGCAAGGATGGGGACCTCCGGGTCCCCGTCCTTACTTTGCGGCCCTGTGGTTGCGTTTCGGTTGGTTGGCTGAGCCAGCAAACCGCAGATCCTTCGACTGCGCGGCTTCGCCGCTTTGCTCAGGATGACACCTCTTTGGGGGAGGGTCTATAGATGCAGGCTGGGCAGATGCAGGCTGGGCAGATGCAGGTGTGGGGACTTTAGTGGTCGGCCTCGGCGATGGCGATCTCGGCGCGGTCCCTGCGGAAGAAGTCATTGATTTCATCGTAGGGTGTGATCTGGTCGAGGCCGGCCAGTGTGTGTTCCCTGGCGATGCCGCGGGCGGCGGCGATGAACCCGGTCCATGCGGCGCGGGCGAGGGCTGAGCCGGTGCTGACGCGGCGCACGCCGAGGTCCTCAAGCTGTTTGAGCGAGAGGGGCATGCTGGAGCTGGCGAGCACATTTACGGGAAGTGGTCCGGCGGCCTTGACGATGGCCTCGATCTCCGGGCGGGTACGGGCTCCGGGAGCGTAGAGCACGTCGGCTCCGGCGACGGCGTAGGCTTCCAGGCGGCGGAGAGATTCGCGGAGCGGCTCAGCGTGTCCGGTGAGGAAGGCTTCGGCGCGCGCGGTGAGAAGGACGCCTGAGTTTCCGATGGCCTGGCGCGCGGCGCGGATGCGCTCGGTGGCGAGGTGGAGATCGTAGAGCGGACGCGAGGCATCGCCGGTGGCGTCCTCGATGGACAGGCCGGCTACGCCGGTTGCGACGCAGAGACGCACGTTTTCCGCGACTTCGTCGGGCGAGTGTGCATAACCGGACTCAAAATCTGCGTTTACGGGGATATCTACGACGGAGGCGATGGAGTGGATGTGCTCGAGGGCGGCGTCGCGGGGGACAGCCCAGTCGGCATCGGGAAGGCCGTGCGAAAAGGCGAATCCTGAGCTGGTGGTGGCGAGGGCCTTGAAGCCGAGCGAGCGGAGGTAGCGTGCCGTTCCCACATCCCAGGGGTTGGGGATGACGAAAAAGCCTGACTGATGGAGTGTGCGAAAGGCAGCTCGGCGAGCGGCGACGCGATCGTGAGACGAGGCGGGCAAAGCGGACATGGACGGCCCTCCGGTTATGTGACGCGGAGACGCCAGAAGTGACTCATTTTTTTGGATATAGGACTGTTTGTGTCTTATTGGATCAGGAAGAGCCGTACCGCCATCATGAGGCCGATGACGGCGAGGGTGGCGGCGAGAGCGACGCCCATGCGGGAGATTTTGCCAGCGATCCACTCACCTTTTTTGAGCGCGCGGACGGTATGGGTGTAGTCGATCATTCCGATCAGGTTGACCAGGACGCCAATGACGATCAGCGAGATTCCGGTGAAGGTGGATCCGGGGAAGCTGGCGTGTGCGCTGAGCCCGGACAGGTTGATCTGGCGGAGGAAGAGGCCGAAGCGGGCGATGGCAAAGCCAAGCCCCATGAGGGCGAGCCCGGTGCGGATCCAGGCGAGAAGGGTGCGTTCGGCCGCGAAGTAGATGCGGGGATCCTGCTCAGGGGAGCCGGGTTTTACGTCTGGCATGGGCGGATTATAGATGCGGATGGGAGGGGCGGGCCGGGACCGAGGCGGCGTAGACTTGCGCCTGGAGGATGATCGTGAGGCGTTTTCTCAGGCTTGCAGGTTGTTTTGCCCTTGTATCGTTTCAGCCGCTCGTTTCCCAGACCCGGGACCGTGCGTGGGAGCATGAGCCGGCGAAGTGGAGCGAGTCCGCGGGCACCCTGACGGAGACCGTGCCTGCGGGAACGGACTACTGGAGGGTGACCCACTACGGGTTCATTCGCGACAACGGTCCCTTCCGGTTCCAGGAACAGAGCGGCGACTTCGAAGCCGAGGTAAGGATCTCAGGAAGATACAGAGAGCTTTATCACCAGGCGGGGTTGATGATCCGGCTGGATGAGAAGAACTGGATCAAGACGGGAATTGAATTTGTCCACGGAAGGCAGAACATCAGTGCGGTGGTGACGCGGGATGTGTCGGACTGGTCGGTCATTCCGCGCAACGACAGCCCGGAATTTATCTGGCTCAGGCTGCAACGCCATAAGGATGCGGTAAGGATCGACTATTCGCTCGATCATGCCGGCTGGTCGATGCTGCGGCTCGCCTATTTTCCGCCGGATGTGCGGGTAAAGATTGGGATGGTCGCCGCGGCGCCGGGAAAGCAGGACTTTGAGGTGACCTTCGACCACTTCAGGGTGGGGCCGCTGACTCAGGGGGTGGATGAGTAGGACCTGCTCGCCGGAGAGGGATGAATCAGGATGAATATGGCTTTCGGCGGTGGCGTGGCCCTGTGCAATTCCTTGACATGTAGGCAGGCGAACGGCGATGCTTAGGGGCTAGGCACACCATTTCGGCCTCTGCGCGGGATTGCGTCTTTTCGCCGTTCCTGTGAAGTCTCTTTATGCTGCGTGCCTGCCTAACAAGCGATTGGAGTTTTGAGGATGTTAGCAATCTGGTTGCAGAGTGCGCAGGGCGGGCTGGGAAGCCTGTCGGGCCTGGCGCTGCCGATTCTGTTCTTTGTCGTTCTGTACTTTCTGATGATTGTTCCGAATCAGAGGAAGCAGAAAAAGTGGCAGGCGATGCTGGACCAGATCAAGCCTGGAGACCGGGTGACGACCAACGGCGGGATTCGGGGCACGGTATTGACGGTGAAAGACGACGTCCTGGTTCTGCGCGTGCAGCCCGACGGGCTGAAGCTGGAGTTTGTGAAGAGCGCGATCGCCGCAGTGACGACCGACGAAGCGGCAGCCTGAGCGTGCCGTCCCTATAGAGAGATTGAGAAGGAAGAGTGCAGATGCTGGCAGGCCGCTGAGGCGTCCCAAGGCAGCGGCACGGTGAAGTGAGAGATCATGGGAAAGAATACGGCCACTAAGACGGCCTTCATCATTGCGGTGCTTCTGGTCTTCTGCTACGGCATTGTGGGTATCCCGCATGGCGGCCTGAAGGAGTCGATTGCGCGACGGATCAACCTTGGGCTTGACCTGAAGGGCGGTATTCACCTGGTGCTCGAGGTCCATGTGAACGAGGCGATCGCCTCGGCGGTGGACCGCGATGCTGCGCGGCTGCAGACGGACCTGCAGGCGGCGGGAATGTCCGGTGTGAGCGCCGGACGGACGGACGCGGCGAAGCCGAATACGATCGTGGTGAGTGGAATTCCGTCGGGCAAGATGAGCGATGCCCGCGGCGTCTTCAATGGCGTGAACTACAACACCTACGACGTCTCCACGAATGCGGACGGGTCGGCCACGCTGACCATGAAGGAATCGGCGGCGCGCGACCTGGCCAATCGGACCCTGGAAACCTCGATTGAGACGATTCGCGAACGCGTCGACAAGCTGGGCGTTACCGAGCCGGTGATCCAGAAGTACGGCCTGGGCGACAACCAGATTCTGGTCGAGCTTCCGGGCCTGAGCGATCCGGGGCGCGTTGAGGACATCATTCAGTCGACGGCGAAGCTGGAGATTCACGCTGTCGTGGGCGGTCCTTTCGGTTCTGAGCAGGAGGCTCTGCAGTCGACCGGGGGCGTGGTGCCTGCCGATTCGGTCCTGATGCATGGCTCTTCCTCTGCAGGCGCTCCGGATCAGGTCTGGCTGCTGAAGCGGGTCAGCGAGGTCGAAGGAACCGACTTCCGGGATGCGCAGCCTTCGACAGACCAGAACGGTCGTCCGAACATTACCTTCACCCTGACGACGGAGGCGGGCGATCGCTTCTACAAGTACACCAGCGAGCACTCCTCGACGAGCTCGTCGCCGGGTTCGATGGCGATCGTGCTGGACAACAAGGTGCGCGAGGTGGCGAGCATCAACTCGGCGATTCGCGACCGGGGAGAGATTGAGGGCGGCTTCACCAAGCAGCAGGCGCAGGACCTTTCGCTGATGCTGCGTACCGGAGCCCTGCCGGCGACGATCTCGTTCCTTGAGACCCGCACGGTGGGACCGAGCCTGGGAGCGGCGTCGATCCGGCAGGGCATCGTGGCTGCCGTAGTTGGCCTGCTGGCCGTGATGGCATTCATGCTGATCTACTACCGCGGTGCTGGAATCAACGCCTGCCTGGCCCTGATCCTGAACCTGGTGATCCTGCTTGGATTTATGGGATTTGCCGGATCGGTGCTGACGCTGCCGGGGATTGCGGGCGTCATCCTGACGATCGGCATGGGCGTGGACTCGAACGTGCTGATCTTCGAACGCATCCGTGAGGAGCTGCGGGCAGGCAAGTCGGCGGCGATGGCCGTGCAGCAGGGATTTGCGCACGCCTGGATCACGATTATCGATACGCATGTGACGACCATTGTTTCGGCGCTGATTCTGTTCCTGTTCGGTACGGGGCCGGTGCGCGGATTTGCGGTGACCCTGGCGTTCGGTCTTCTGGCCAACCTGTTTACCGCCGTTTACGTCTCCCGCGTGATCTTCGATGCTCACCTGCGGAACAAGGAACGCGGCGCAGAGGTTTCGATCTAGTTGAAGTTTAGAGATTTGCGGGGCCATTGAGCTGCCGCTCGAGGATGTAAGAGCGTGGAATTCTTTCGTGACACCAATATCGACTGGCTGGGGAAGAAGTGGTATTTCCTCGGATTTTCGCTGATCTTCTCGATTGCCGGCATTCTGAGCATGCTGTTCTGGCACGGCATTCCGAAGGGCGTGGACTTTACCGGCGGGACCCAGATTCGGGTGGCGTTCGATACGCCGCCGAACGAGGACCACATCCGGCAGGCCATGAACAAGGCTGGCGTGCACGATGCGAGGATTCAGCGCGTGAGCGATCCCAGCGGACATGCCGCGAACAAGGTCATCATTGCGCTGCCGATCTCGTCGGCGACCGACCAGGCGCACGATGCCGGGAGGCAGGCGGTTGAGAGCGCGCTGGCGACGAACTATCACGACTCCAAGGCGACGGTAGAGCAGGTGGAGATTGTCGGGCCTACGGCGGGAGCGCAGCTGCAGAAACAGGCCATGCTGGCGACGCTGTACTCGCTGATTGGGATGCTGATCTATCTCTGGTTCCGTTTTGAGCTGATTTACGGAGTCGCTGCGGTGGTGGCGGTCTTTCACGACACACTGATTACGGTTGGAGCGTTCAGTATTACGAACCAGGAGATTACGCTAACGGTGATCGCGGCACTGCTGACGCTGATCGGTTACTCGATGAACGATACGATCGTCGTCTTCGACCGGATCAGGGAGAACCTGGCGGGATCCCGGAGGGTTTCGCTGGCCGACGTTGTGAACCGGTCGATCAACCAGACGCTGAGCCGAACCGTTTTGACGTCGGGACTTACCTTTCTCACGGTGCTGAGCCTTTATCTTTTTGGAGGCGAGGTGCTGCATGGGTTCTCGTTCGCTCTGGTGGTGGGCATTCTGATTGGGACGTACTCTTCGATTGCGGTGGCGGCGCCGATGCTGGTGTCGTATCAGGAGTGGCGGACCAAGCACGGGAAGGCAGCGACGTTGCCTACCGGCAAGCGGGTGAAGGCCTGAGATTCAGTTTGTTGGAAGAAGTTTCAAAATTAAGCAGGAATCCGGGAACAAACAGAAATACCGCGGTGTCTATAGTCAAATAGCTCTTCTCCGCGAGGCTGGATATGTTTGAAGATGCACTGATGGAGTCCGGCGGCAAGATCAAGACAAAGTCCAAGTACTGGATGATCGGCACCTTTGTGATCAACGGTTCGATTATTGCGATTCTGGCTTTGATTCCTCTGCTGTACCCCGAGGCTCTGCCGAAGACGGCGATGACGGCCATGCTTACTGCACCGCCGCCCCCTCCGCCGCCACCACCTCCACCGCCGCCTGCACAGGTGGTTAAGCCGATCAAGATGATCTCGGAGATCGATCAGGGCCTTCATGCGCCGACCAAGATTCCGAAGGACATCAAGATGCTGAAGGAAGAGGCTGCGCCTCCGCCGCAGATGGCCGGAGTTGCCGGTATGAGCGGCATGGGCAGTGGCACGGGCGTTCCTGGCGGCGTGATGGGAGGCATTGGAAATGCTCCCGTGCCGGTGACCAAAGCTCCTGAGAAGCCCAAGGGTCCTGTTCGCGTGTCGAGCGGCGTGGTTGCCGGTATGGCGATCTCCCAGCCGAAGCCGATTTATCCGCCGATCGCGAAGGCAGCACACGTCTCTGGCGCGGTCGTACTGCACGCCCTGATCTCGAAGACTGGCACGATCCAGAACCTGCAGGTGGTCAGCGGTCCCGAGATGCTGCGTGCTGCGGCTTTGGACGCGGTGCGTAACTGGAGATACAAGCCATACATTCTGAACGGGGAGCCAACGGAAGTTGAAACCACAATTACAGTGAACTTCAACTTTGGCGGCTAACTCTTCCACGCGGGGCGCCTGAGGTTCAGGTGTCCTGAGGCGATCAACGAAATTCGAACGAATCCGCAGGCCTCTCGCGATGTAGAGGAGAGGTCTCCGGGTGTGAAGTACCAAGCTAAGAGTTTCCAATCAGGAGGAATATTCTGTGATTCTCGCTCATCTCGCAAACATGGCCCATGTCCCCACATCGCTCGCGCTGTACTTCCAGGAGGCCCAGGTAGGCTTCAGCCCCCTGCAGCTCTGGGGCAACATGGGTAATCTGGCCCGTGCGGTCGTTATCATTCTGTTCATCATGTCGATCTGGTCGCTGGCCGTTATCATCGACCGCGCGCTCTACTTCTCGGCTGCCCGCAAGCAGTCCCGCGAGTTTGCTCCCAAGGTTGCCGGCGCTCTGAAGGATGGCCGTCTGGACGAGGCGATCAAGGTTGCCGACCGCTCCAAGAAGTCGCACCTGGCCGAGGTTGTGACCGCTGGCCTGCAGGAGTTCCGCAGCTTCGGTTCCGGCGGCGCCATCACCGAGGAGCAGATCGAGAGCTCCAAGCGTGCACTTGAGCGTTCGGAGGCGATCGTTCATGCGAAGCTGAAGCGCGGCCTTGGCGGTCTTGCCACCATCGGATCAACGGCGCCCTTTATCGGCCTGTTCGGAACCGTTGTCGGTATCTTGAACGCCTTCCAGCAGATCGCTACGCAGAAGACCTCCGGTATCGGCGCAGTCGCCGGCGGTATCTCCGAGGCTCTGGTTACGACGGCTTTCGGTCTTCTGGTCGCTATCCCGGCCGTTATGACCTTCAACTACTTTACCGGCAAGGTTGAGGCCTTCGACGTGGAGATGGACAACAGCTCCAGCGAGCTGGTGGACTACTTCATCAAGCAGAGCCACCGCTAGCGCGGACTCCCGCGAGGGAGTGGAAGTAGAGAAACATCCTGCGAGAATGACAGCTCGGCTCTCTCGGGACTCCACCCTGGCGGTGGAGCCCGGGAGAAGACGAGGCAAGGGTCAGGCTCCAGGTCAGATCGCAGGAACGTTGAACACGGCGCATCCGGACGGAGTATAGAAATATGGCGATGGCAACGAGGAACGAAGGGAGCAAGGTCAACTCCAACATCAACGTGACACCGATGGTGGACGTGATGCTGGTGCTGTTGATCATCTTCATGGTCATCACTCCCATGCTGAACAACAAGGTCAACGTCGATCTTCCGAAGACCGATTCGGCAGTGGTGATGGAAGATGCCAACAAGGAAGATGCCATTACGGTGGCTGTGACCCGTGACGGCCGCACCTTCCTTGGCGGAGATCAGGTGACGCTGGACGACCTGGGACCGAAGATTTCGGCGAAGCTCGAGAACAGGACCAACAAAGAGGTCTACATGCGAGCTGACGCCCGTGCGAACTACGGCAAGGTGATGGATGCCGTTGACGGAATCCGCGCCGGCGGCGTTAGCCAGCTGGGACTGCTGACCGAGAAGCGCGAGACGCCTGAGAACGTAACGACGAAGTAAGCGCACCTTGTGCCGCCTGGGTTGCGGCGGCATGGAGTGTCAAGGAGAGTTTGCTATGGGAATGAGTGCTGGAAGTTCGGGCGGAGCAGTATCGGAGATCAACGTTACGCCGCTGATCGACGTTCTGCTGGTGCTTCTGATCATCTTCATGGTGATCGTACCTGTGACTCCGAAGGGTTTGGACACGCTGGTGCCTCAGCCACCGAAGAACAAGACGCAGGACCAGCCGAACGATCGGACGATCGTGGTGCAGGTTTTGTCGAACGGGGCTGGAGCACCTTCGTACAAGATTAACGACACGTCCTTCAACAAGCAGGACATCGAGCCGAAGCTGGTTGAGATCTTCGCAACCCGTCAGGAGAAGGTGATGTTTGTAAAGGGCGACAAGGATCTGGACTTCAGCAAGGTTGCGGAGGTCATCGATTTTGGTCATCAGGCCGGGGTGGACAACATTGGTCTGATTACCCCTCGCGTCGAAGCAGGACAGTAAGCGTTAGTCAGGTCTCGCACCTTGTTATGTCATCGGGCGGTCCGGCTATTTGAGAGCGGCCCGCCCGATTCGTTTGCATTGTTTGAGTGGTCTGTTTCATGGTTCTCTGGAGTTCATCGTTGAGCTCTTCTCCAGTCGCCGATAAACGAGAAAAAGTTAAAGATTCGAATGAATAGGTCCTCCGCCACTGGTCACAGACGGCGGTCATACCATACAATCAACCGGCAAGCAGAAATTTAGCTCTTTGCCGCATTGCCGTCCCCAGACAATACGCGCCCATTTGAAGGAGATATCACGTCCCATGAAATTGACTGCACGGATCCCGGTTACGGCCGCTCTGCTGGCGCTGATGCTTAGTTCTGTAACCGGGTGCAACCGCCTGAAGGCGCGTGACCAGCTGACCAAGGGTGTGCAGGCATTCAAGAATGCCCGCTACGAGGAAGCGGTGAACCACTTTCAGACAGCAATTGACCTGGATCCGAACTATGAGACGGCCAAGCTCTATCTGGCTACCTCGTACTCCTACCAGGTTGTACCAAACCTCGATACGCCGGAGAACATGGCGCTCGCCCAGAAGGCCTTGCAAGGCTTCCACGAGATCCTGAACAAAGATCCGAACGACGTGACCGCGCTGAAGCAGATCGCCTCCATCGACTTCAACATCAAGAAGTTTGAGGAAGCGAAGGAGTATCAGAAGAAGGTGATTGCGTTGGACGGCAATGACGCCGAGGCCCACTACACGGTTGGGGTGGTGGATTGGATTCAGGCCTACAAGAACGCTCAGACGATTCTTGCAGGAGAAGGCTTGACCGATGACGGCAATGGCAACGTCAAGAAGAGCAAGGCTGCCTGCCAGAAGCTGCAGGAGCAGAATGGGGCCCTGGTGGATGAGGCTCTGCAGTACCTTCAGAAGGCGGTTGACCTGAACCCGACTTACGACGACGCCATGCAGTATATGAACCTGGCCTATCGTCGCAAGGCTGATCTCGAGTGCGGCAACGACGCTGCCCGTAAGGACGACCTGGCCAAGGCTGATGAGTGGAGCCAGAAGGCGATGGGAGCCCGCAAGGAGAACGAGAAGAAGAAGGAAGAGAAGACGCAGGGCGGAATCGAGATGAAGTAGCTCTGAACCGCTTTACGCTTCGATAGACGAGAAGAGCCTCCCATAGCGGAGGCTCTTCTCTTGTTTTGGCGCAGAGTCCGGTCGGTGCCGCGCTGCACGGTTGTATCGAAGAGCGGATGTGCTCAAGAGCCGCCGATGAAATCCTGCATCCGGTAGAATTTCCGCTTACCTGCTTTATGCAAAAAGTGCTGATTGCAAACCGGGGCGAGATTGCAGTTCGCGTGATGCGGACCTGCCGCGAGATGGGGCTGCGGACGGTGGCGGTGTACTCCGATGCCGATCGTGCCTCGCTGCATGTTGCCTATGCGGACGAAGCGTATCGCCTGGGGCCGGCGCACGCGGTTGAGAGCTATCTGCAGGGCGATCTCATCATCGAGATTGCGAGACGGATTGGTGCAGACGCGATTCATCCCGGCTATGGATTCCTCTCAGAGAATCCAGCCTTCGCAGAGGCGTGCGAGAGCGCGAGGATCACGTTCATCGGTCCTCCGGTAAGCGCTATGCGCGCCCTGGGATCGAAGACGCTGGCCCGACAGGCGGCCGACGCCGCCGCGATGCCGCGCGTCCCTGGGAGTGTCACTGGACTTGCCGATGTTGCTGAGGCGCAGAGAGTCGCAGCGGAGATCGGCTATCCCGTGATGCTGAAGGCGGCCGCTGGCGGAGGCGGCAAGGGCATGCGCGCCGTGTACTCGCACGCCGAGCTTGCAACGGCCTATGCGACGGCAAGCAGCGAAGCTGAGCGCAGCTTCGGCTCCGGGGAGGTCTACCTCGAAAAGCTGATTGAGCGGCCTCGCCACATCGAAGTGCAGGTGATGGCGGACTCGCATGGCCACTGCCTCTACCTGGGCGAGAGAGAATGTTCCGTTCAGCGGCGGCACCAGAAGGTGATCGAAGAGGCCCCTTCGCCGGTTGTGGATCAGGACCTGCGCCGAAGGATGGGAGAGGCGGCAGTGCGTCTGGCCCTCTCGGCAGGCTACGTCAACGCCGGCACCGTCGAGTTCCTGGTCGACGACGATCGCAACTTCTACTTCCTCGAGATGAACACACGCCTGCAGGTCGAGCATCCGGTGACCGAGCTGATTACGGGGCTCGACCTCGTCGAGATGCAGATTCGGGTTGCGATGGGAGAGCCGCTGCGGCTCAGCCAGCAGGATGTCGTTCTGCGCGGTCATGCCGTCGAGTGCCGCATCTATGCCGAAGACCCTGAGAACAACTTCATGCCGTCGCCGGGAAAGATCACGCGCTTTCTGCAGCCCGCTGGACCCGGCGTGCGTGAGGACTGCGGCGTCTATGAGGGCTGGACGGTGCCTCTCGATTACGATCCCATGCTCTCGAAGCTGATCACCTACGGGGCGACACGCGAGTTGGCGATCGACAGGATGCTGCGTGCGCTTGACGAGTACACCATCGGCGGCATCCGCACCAACATTGGCCTGTTTCGTCGCATCCTGTCGGATCCGGACTTTCGCAGCGCAGCCATCGACACAGGCTATCTTGAGAGGCTGCTCTCGGGGCCGAAGGAGAACGAGCAGGAGAGTATTCCGGAGGAGGTTATCGCACTGGCAGTCGCCATCCTGACCGGCGTCAGTAAGCGCCACAAGGGCGCAGCACCGTCAGCCGCAGCCAGCCGATGGAAGACGATTGGCAGACAGGAAGGGCTCCGCGCATGAAGAGCTGGGTGCGTATCGGTGAAAAGACGATTCGCGTGGAACTGCCAGCAGATATCATGCAGGGCGGCCGCTATCCATGTATCGTCGAAGGCCGCGCCATCGAGGCCGACGTCACCCTGCTGGCGAACGAAGCTCTCTCTCTCATCGTCGAGGGAAGGCAGTATCGCTGCGTGCTGGATGGCGATGCTATCGTGATCGCGGGCCGCCGCTACGAGTTCGCTGTGGAAGACCCCCGCGCGCTCGCTGGCAGGGCCGGAGCGGGCGAAGGCGGCTCCGGGCCCCGCGCCGTCAAGGCTCCCATGCCGGGACGGGTCGTGCGGGTGCTGGTTGCCGAGGGAGACCAAGTTGAAGCGATGCAGGGAGTCGTCGTCATCGAGGCCATGAAGATGCAGAACGAGCTTAAGGTTCCCAGGGCTGGACGTGTCTCCAAAGTCGCCGTCCTGGCAGATACAACGGTAGAAGCCGGACAGATCCTCGTCGTCATCGAATAACTTTCCAAAACATTTCCAAAATTCCCCTTGACATTCGACAAGAGCAAGGCGCACTCTCTTGTCGAATATCAGGGGAGAGTCCTCCGTGCCGCCGTCATCCGATCTTTTGCAGGGAACGCTCGATCTGCTCGTCCTGAAGTCGTTGGCCCTGGAGCCGATGCATGGCTGGGGGATCGCGCAGAGAATCCAACAGGTCTCGCAAAACGTCCTGCAGGTCGGGCAGGGGTCGCTTTATCCGGCGTTGCACAGGCTGGAGTACAAGGGGTGGATCGAGTCGGAGTGGGGAGAGTCCGAGAACAACCGTCGGGCGAAGTTCTACTCGCTGACGAAGGCCGGCCGTAAGCAGTTGGAAGCGGAGCTGGAAAACTGGGAGCGCCTGACCTCCGCGATCGCTCTTGTACTGAAGGGGGCCTAGCGATGAGCCGAATGGCTGGCTGGTGGCTTCGTCTAAAGAACTTTGTGCTGCGTCGGGAAGAGCAGGAGCTCGATGAGGAGCTTGCCTTCCATCTTGAAGGGCTGACAGAGGAATTGATCGCCAAAGGCATGGAGCCGAGGGAGGCTCGCCGACGAGCGCTGATAGAGTTCGGAGGTGTGGAGCAATCGAGGCAGAGATGCCGCGAGACCAGGCCGGGGCTCTGGATGGATCACCTGGCTCAGGACGTGCGGTATGCCCTACGCGGCTTCCGGCGCAATCCGGTTTTTACGCTGACGATCGTAATGACTCTGGTGCTGGGCATTGGAGCGACGGCGGCAGTATTCAGCGTGGTGGACCGGATTCTGTTTCGTCCGTTGCCGTATGCGCAGGCGGATCGACTCGTCTCGGTGGGGCTCGTGGCACCTGTTGAGCCACAGGAGTTTATGTTGGGTGGTTCCTACTACGAGTGGAGGGATCATCAGAGGCCGTTCGCATCGCTAACGCAGGAGACGGGCGTGTCGCCGTGCGATCTGACGGAAGAGCGTCCGATGCGGCTGAGCTGCGCGGGTGTGGAGGCGAATTTCCTGTCGACGCTGGGCGTGTCGCCGGTATTGGGAAGAGATTTTACGAAGGAAGAGGACCTTCCGGGTGTTCCGAAGACAGCATTGATCTCGTATCAGTTATGGCAGAGCAGGTTTGGAGGAGACCGAGGTGTCCTCGAACGATTGGTTCGTATCGACGGCGCCCCGGTACGGGTAATCGGTGTCTTACCGAAAGACTTCGAGATGCCGCGACTGCAGGAGATGGATATGATGCTGCCGTCCCAGCTGGATGAGACGGCGCAGCGGAGAGCGGATCCGGGCAGACCGATGTGGGCCTTCGCTCGCCTCAAGCCAGGAGTGACGATTGAGCAGGCAAAGCAGGAGCTGCAGCCGGTCTTCAGCTATTCGCTGAAGCTCGCGCCAGCACCGTTTCGCAAGGAGGTGCATCTTGCCGTGCGCTCGCTACGCGACAGGCAGATGCATGATGTTCGAGGCGTAGCAATTGTCTTGATGCTGCTGGTGGCAGGGTTGCTGCTGATCGTGTGCGCGAATGTCACTGGTTTGATGCTGGCGCGGAGAGCGACGAGAGAGCGGGAGATCGCCGTGCGGTCGGCGCTGGGTGCAAGCCGGATGCGCCTGCTACGGCAAGGATTGACCGAGTCGCTGTTGCTTGCAGTGGTAGGCGGAACGCTGGGGTGCGGGCTTGCGGCGCTTCTGCTGAGAGTGTTTGTGGCGGCTGCTCCGGAGAGTATTCCAATGCTGAGCAAGGCACGTGTGGACATGCGGATTGTTGGCATGATGCTGGCGCTTTCGGGAGTGTGCGCGGTTGTCGCGGGGTTGGCAACGACATTACGCAGGCTACGTCCCGAGGCGTTGACGGGAAGGGCATGGGCTACGGGATCTTTTGCGCAGCTTAGGCAATGGCTGGTCGTTGGACAGATTGGACTGAGTCTGATGCTGCTGGTGGGAGGCGGACTGCTGTTTCGCAGTCTCATGGAACTCGAGCACCAGCGCCTGGGCATGGAGACGGAAAGCGTTGTGACGGCGAGCGTATCGCTGGGCCAGCGAGTGACGCCACAGCAGGCAATGGCGTTCTATCGTGAGCTGCAGCGGAAGATGCAGTACGGTCCGGGAATCACGGCTGTAGCGGTGAGCGATACGCTGCCCCCGGGCGGCTTTCACCGCGACCAGATCTATGCGTCGATCGCCATCGACCACAGGGACAGGCCGGCGAGCGGGACGGGAGGTCGCGTGACATGGAGGTGGGTGACTCCAGAGTATTTTCGCACGCTGAATATCCCAGTGATCGAAGGGGAATTTACCAGCGCGGGGAGCCAACCTCAGGAGCGTTTTGTCGTGTTGAGCAGACGGCTTGCGCAAAGAATGTTTCCCGGAGAGAGTGCCTTGGGGCACTCGATTCGGTTGGCAGGATGGGGAACGGAAAATAATCCGCAATACAAGGTAGTCGGGGTTGTGGAGGATGTTAAGAACGCGGGGCTGGCGGGTGCTGATGAGCCTGAGTACTACCGGCTTTTGAGCCTACGTGCGGAGGACTGGAGCCGTGGCTCGGCGCTGATCTTGAAGACCACGCTGCCACAGGATTCCGTAAAGCGATGGCTGGAAGAGCAGGTTGCGGCATTGGATCCAACTGTCCCAGTAAAACTGCAGACGATGCAGGAACGTGTGAACCGAATGGCCGACCGTCCCAGATTTGAGAGCATGCTGGTCAGCTTCTTCGCTGTGATCGGCGTTGCTCTGGCAATGATCGGGCTCTATGGCGTGCTTGCGTTCCTTGTGGCGCAGCGGGAACGGGAGATTGGTGTGCGGATGGCGCTGGGCGCCAGTCGTCGGGAGATTCTGCAGCTGGTTATGAGGAGAAGTCTGCGGCTGATGGTCTGCGGGCTGGCGGTGGGCCTGGCGCTTGCGCTTATCGCTTCGCGCGCTCTCGCGCACATGCTGTTCCACATCGGCCCATGGGACCCGGCGAGTTATCTGGCGACCATCGCTCTGCTCGTCATAGTCGGGCTTCTCGCGACGTGGCTGCCTGCGCGTTCCGCCTGTAACGTCGATCCTGCGGTTGCATTGCGTGCCGAGTAGCAACAACCCGCACCAGAGCTTTCACCACCTCTACGGGACAGGGGCCGAGGTGAAGGTCGAGGCCGGAAGCCCCGCGCCGTTGTAGAGGTTCGCGTCGGGGAAGTTTCGCCAGGCGTAGCGGACGTAGCGCGGCTCCGGCACAGACGGGCTACTGGCGATCACGCGATCGCCATCGATGCGCGCCTGGGCCGGGACAAACTTGCCGTCTGCGCCAGCTACCTCGAATCCCTCGACAGTTCCTTTTGCCGTCAGTCCCTTCGCGTGATCGAACCACACGTGCATCGCGCCGTCCTGAAGGTAGGCGAGTCGGAAGAGTGGGCCGGATGCGGTGACGTCTTCGTCAAAGACCATCTTGCGGGCCAGAAGGGAGAGCCGTTCGCCGACGACCTGCTTGTTGGCGGGATGGATATTATGCTCTTCGCCCGCGTCGATGCTGACGGCCATGCCCGTGTTGACCAGCGAGAGGGTGCGGCGCTGCACGTCGCGCAGCAGACCCCAGTTCTCCTTGGGTGTGCCGGCGTAAGCCGAGATCTGGACGAAGAGGAAGGGAAAGTCGCCCTGCTGCCACTCTCGGCGCCAGTCCTGAATGAGAGAAGAGAACAGGTGGTGGTATAGGTCCACGGTGTCGAGGCTGGAGTTGCTCTCACCCTGGTACCAGAGGACGCCCTTGATGGGCAGCGGAATGAATGGCGCGACCATGGCGTTGAACAGCCCTGCAGGCTGCCAGGAGGCCGGATCGGGATGCCACGGGCGAGGGGGAAGCGAGGTGTTGCCCGTCTGTCGGGCCTCGCGGTCGATCTCATCGAGCCTGCGCTCGTTGCTCTCGCGGTCCATGCGCCGCGCGCGCGAGGCAAAGACCGGCATCAGCGACGCATCGGCAGCAATTCCCGAAAGGCTCATCCACGCCTCGGCGGGGGTGCCTCCCCAGGTGGAGTCGATCACACCGATGGGAACATTCTGGTGCTGCTGCAGGTCTCGGGCAAAAAAGTAGGCGACGGCGGAGAAGTTGCGCGCGCTCTCCGGCGTGCAGAGCGACCATCCGGTTACACTCTTCGGCTGATCGAGAGCATAGGAGGAAGAATCCTTGGCTACGAGCAGAAGCCGGATCTTCGGATGATTGGCCGCGGCGATCTCCTTCTCCGAGTCTTTGATGACAGCGTTTGGAAAGCCGGCCAGCGGCATCTCCATGTTCGATTGGCCGGAGGCAAACCACAGGTCGCCCAGAAGAACATCGTCCAGCCGAATGGTGTTCGTTCCCTGCACGTCGAGAGTGAACGGCCCTCCGGCATGCTGCGGCGCGAGGTAGACGCTCCACCGGCGGGTGTTGTCGGCAGTCGTACTGGCCGTGGCTCCGTTGAGCGATACGGTGACCTTCTCGCCCGCGTTGGCGTTGCCCCAGATGTGGATGGGCATGTCGCGCTGGAGCACCATGTGGCTCGAAAACATCTTGGGTAAAGAGACCTCGGCACGTGCGGCGGAGGGAATGATGCAGAGAAGAAGCAGCAGAAGGCATCGCAGGTTCATGGATATCTCCGGACGCCAACCTTTATATCGTGAGAGCGGAGTTAAAAGAGAAAGAGCACGGTAGAGACCGTGCTCCTTCTGTAAAGCGATTGTTATGGTTACTCGGTCCAGCGCTTGAAGATCAGCGAGCCGTTGGTTCCGCCGAAGCCGAAGGAGTTCGAAAGAGCGTAGTCGATCTTCGCGGGCAGCGGCTTGTTGGGAACGTAGTTGAGGCGGCACTGCGGATCGGCCTCGACGAGGTTCATCGTTGGCGGTGCGATCTGGTTCTGCATGGCCATGATGGTGATGCCTGCTTCAAGGCCGCCGGCGCCACCCAGAAGGTGTCCTGTCATGGACTTGGTGGAGCTGACCAGCAGGGTGCCATTCTTGGCGCGCTCGCCGAAGACGTTCTCGATGGCCTGCGATTCGAGCGCATCGCCGAGCGGCGTCGAGGTCGCATGCGCATTGACGTAGTCAATCTGGTCCGGAGAGATTCCTGCAACCCTGAGCGCGTGCTGCATCGAGCGATAGCAGCCTTCGCCTTCGGGAGCCATTCCGGTCATGTGGAAGGCATCGGCGGACATGCCGTAGCCGATCACCTCGGCAAGAATCTTCGCTCCACGGGCCTTTGCGAACTCCAGCTCTTCAAGGATCAGGATTCCAGCGCCCTCGCCGACGACGAAGCCGTCACGGTCCTTGTCGAAGGGACGGCAGGCGTGTGTGGGATCTTCGTTTCTGGTTGAGAGGGCCTTCATCGCAGCGAATCCACCGACCCCCATGGGGGTGATGGCGGCTTCCGCTCCACCCGCGATCATCACGTCCGCGTCGCCGCGCTGGATGATGCGGAAGGCATCTCCGATGGAATGTGCGCTGGTGGTGCACGCCGTCGCCGTGGCTTCGTTGGGGCCCTTGGCCTTGTAGCGGATCGAGACGTGCCCTGCCGCGAGATTGACGATGGAGCCCGGAATGAAGAACGGCGAGATCTTACGGGGTCCGCCGGCGAGCATGGCGCTGTGTTCCCGCTCGATGACGTCGAAGCCGCCGATGCCGGAGCCGATGTGGACTCCCACGCGGTCCGCGATCTCATCGGTCACATCCAGACCGGAGTGCTTCATGGCCTCGTCTGACGCCGCCAAAGCGAAGTGGATGAAGCGGCCCATCTTGCGGGCCTCCTTCTTGTCCACAAACTTCAGCGCGTCGAAGTTCTTCACCTCTGCCGCAAAGCGCACAGGATGGCCGGTGAGATCGAACGCTGTGATCTCTGCCATTCCGCTCTTGCCGGCCATCAGCCCGTCCCAGACCTCGGGCGCTGTGTTTCCCACCCCGCAGATCAGTCCGAGGCCGGTTACAACGACACGACGCTCAAGCATGGTTACTTTGCCTTCTGGTTCTTCTCGATGTATTCAATGGCATCTTTGACGGTCTTGATCTTTTCCGCATCTTCATCCGGGATCTGGATGTCGAAGGCCTCTTCGAACTGCATGACGAGCTCGACTACGTCGAGAGAGTCGGCGCCAAGATCCTCCTGAAAGCTTGCGCCGGGGGTCACTTCAGCCTCATCCACCTGAAGCTGCTCGACAATAATCTGCTTCACCTTTTCATCAACTGCTGCCATGTCGTTCTCCTGTATCTCTCTAAAGGTCAAAACCGTGGGTTCGCGGTCTATTGGCTGCCGCGCAAGCCAATCTCAAGCATACTGACGGCCTAGCAGAGTGTAAAGCAAAGCGCGGTGCGGAAACGCGCTGATTCATCCCGGATTCTCTCAATCTTCTTCTGCCGCCGCTGCAAGCAGAATTGAGCTTCCGTCGCCCTGACCAAAGTCCATCATCGATGCACCGGGCAGAGCCTTGTCCGTCTCCCCTACCTCGCGCAGCGTGCGATTGATCGCGCGGGTGCGCACGCCGAGTTTCTGAATGGTGTTCTGCACCGTCCCCACCTGGCTTTCCATCTTTGTCATAAGGACTTCGAAGGTGCCGAACTCCTTCTTTGCGCCCTCCAGAACCTTCCATACCTCGTCGCCCTTTTCCTGAATGGCGAGCATATGGAAGCCCATCTGGAAGCTGGTAAGAATGGCCGACAGGGTGCTTGGCCCGGCAATCGTCACGCGGCACTTAGACTGAATCTCCGCCTGCAGAGCATCGCGACGCATTACTTCGGCATATAGACCTTCGGTCGGCAGAAACATGATGGCGTGCGGTGTGGTCTTCGGCGGATTGATGTACTTCGAGCAGATGCGATCGCCTTCGGTGCGAATGGCGCCCTCGAACGCCTTGCCAGCAGCGGCGATCTGGTCGGGGCTGCCGCTCTCGTAGGCGGCTTCGAGGCGCTCCCAGTCTTCGCGGGGGAACTTTGCATCGATCGGCAGCAGCGTCTCGCCGGAGTGGCCCGGGAAGCGCACGGCAAACTCGACCACCTCCATCGAGCCTTCCTTCACGCGCGCATTGCGGATGAACTGGTTGGGCGCCAGCATCTGTTCCAGCAGCATGCCCAGCTGCACCTCGGCGAATCCGCCGCGTGACTTTACGTTGGTGAAGATACGGCTCAGGTCGTTCACTCCATCCGAAAGCTTGGTCATCTCGCCCAGGCCGCTGTGGACCTTGTTCAGCTGATCGGTCACCTGGCCGAAGCTCTCGGTCAGCCGCGTCTGCAGGGTATCGTTCAGCTTCTCGTCGACCGTCTGGCGCATCTTCTCCAGCTCTTTGGAGTTGTCCTCGTTCAGCTTGTTCAGGCGGCTCTCGACGGCGTTTCGCAGCTGCTCCTGCAGGGCCGTGTTGCTCTGCATCAGGTCGTTGAGCTTCTTGTTGAGCGTCTCGCGCAGCTCGATGTGCTGCGTATTCGTCTCGGTCGTAAAGCGGCCGATGCGTTGCGAGAGCCCGTCCATCTGCTCCAGCACGGCGCTGCGCAGCTTGTTGTCGGAATCCTTGTTGTCCGACCGGAAGCCCGAGAGCCCCTCCTGCAGGAGGCGGCTCAGCTCGGCAATATTCTGCGTGACCTCGCCCCGCAGATTGCCAAAGTCCTTTGCGCTGGCCTCGCGGGTACGCTGCGCCTCGGCGGCAATATCGTTGCGCATCTGCGCCATCGACTCGCGGACGCTGCGATCAAGCGCGTCGCTGCGGGCATCCAGCCGTGTCAACTGATCCAGAATCTGCGACATGCGCGGATCGACCGCAGGGCCCTGCTGCCTGCGGGCAAGCAGGACCGCAACGGCGATGAGGGTGAGGACTTGGAGAGCGATCAGGATGGTCAACATTTCGTCTTTCCTTCGCCAAAGGATACCACCGCTGAGTTCGCGGGTTTCCTCATGCAGGCGTCAGCCCAATCGGCAGCGTGCCTTCCACGCGCAGCACATAAGGAAGCTGGCCGCCGGACGCTCTCGCTGCCAGCGTGAACACTAGCCCCTCCTGCGTCTGGCGGAACTTCACCGGCTGCGCCTGCTTCCCGATCAGCGTGACGCGCTCAATCTTGGCGTGCGAAGACGAGAGCGAGCGAATGGTCCCCTCTGCCGACGGAGCCACATAGCCGATGGCGTAGAGCTTGCCATCCTTCGTGGTGAAGCGGAAGTCTGCCTCCGTGTACGGCTTCTGCGGCTCCGGCTTCACATGGGGCCAGTCGAGGATGCCGGTGGAGCGGCCCTTCCAGTCGCCGTTCGGCGCGGCGGGAACAGCCGGACCCTCGCCGGGACGGATCCACGCGCGTGAGCCGTAGATCGCCTCGCCGTTTTCCTTGAGCCAGTCGCCAAGCGTGCGCAGCGACTGCTGCTGATCGTCCGGAATGGAGCCGTCGCCCCTGGGCGAGATGTTGAGCAGCAGATTGCCTCCGCAGCTCGCAACCGCCATCATCTGCTGGATCAGCGAAAGACCGCTCGCTACTTTCAGTCCCTCGATGTAGCCCCACGAGTTCCCAATCGGCGTATCGCACTGCCACGCCCCTGCGAAGGGCCACCTGGGTGCGTGGTGCGTGCCTTCAAAGTCCTGCACGGTGGCGTAGAGAAAGGCATCGTCCTTGGTGGCCAGCGTCGTCTGATACCCGCGCTCGTGCGCCCGGTTATAGAGATACGCCGCAGCGCGCAGCTTGACCTCATCGTACGCACGCGGATTCACGCCGTTGTCGAAGTAGAGAAGCTGCGGGGAAAACTTGTCGATCAGCTCCTGCACCCGCGCCAGCCAGTCCATCTGAAAGGCTTTGGAGTTGTTGCCGCTGTTGAACTCCTGATCGATAGGAGGGCCATAGAACCCGGCATACTTCGGGTCGAACTCGTCTGTCTTCAGGCCCTTTGCGGGGTAGGCGAAGTAGGCATGCTCCATGCGATGGGACGAGAGCCCAAAGATGAAGTTCTGCTTGCGGGCTGCCGCGGCCAGCTCGCCCGTAAGGTCGCGCTTCGGCCCCATCTTGCCCGCGCACCACGGCGTCAGGGCGGAGTCGTACATCGGGAAGCCGTCGTGATGTTCGGCCACCGGCACAACGTAGTTTGCCCCGGCCCGCTTGAACAGCGCGATCCACTCGTCGGCGTGGTAGTTCACCGGCTTGAACAGCGGGATGAAGTCCTTGTAGCCGAACTTGTCCTGCGGGCCGTAGTGCTCCGCGTGCCAGCGGATGCCCTCGGCATCCTTGTACATGTGTCGCTCGTACCACTCGTTGCCGTGCGCCGGAATGCTGTAGAGTCCCCAGTGAATGAAGATTCCGAACTTCGCCTGGTTGAACCATGTCGGGATGCTGTAGGTGTCGCGCAGCGACTCCCACGTGGGCTGAACCGGCCCGCTCAGGTCGGGCTTTGGGGTCGCGTAGGCATCGGGAGAGCCGGCCGGCGCTCCCGTCTGAAAGGCGTGCAGGTTGCGGGGCAGAAGGGAGCCAGCGGCGGCGACGGAAGAGGCGGCGAGCAGGCGCCGGCGCGTAATCGACATATCAGCCACTCTACTGCATCAGGCTAATTCGCTCTACCGCAACAGATAATGCGATTCTTCTGTCATCCCGAAGACATCCAATCCTCAGGATCAGGTTCGTGCAGCACCCCCGGAGTTCGTTCGAGAGCTTCGGCGAAAGGAAGAACCTATGTTCGCAGCGCGTTGCCGTTCTCTCTGTCCCTGGGCCCTCGCAGTCAGTAGCATCTTTCTGGCTCCGCTCTCGGCGCAGCAGCCGAAAGACACCGCCGCAAAGTCCAGCAAGGTCACCATGGACCTTGTGGTCACTGCCGACTCCGGAGTGCCTGTGGCCGGACTAACCCAGGACGACTTCAAGGTCTTCGACAACAGGAAGCCCGAAGCGATCACCGCGTTCCGGCAGCTTGGAGCCGATGCGGCGCCCACCGAGATCCTTATCGTGCTCGACGCCATCAACGCTCCATTCGTCCTCGTCTCGAGCGAACGCGATCAGATCATGCGCTTTCTCAGCACCCAGCCGGAGAAGCTGCCCGTACCGACCAAGCTGGCGGTTGTGACCGACACTAACATCTACCTGCAGCCCCAGCCTTCTAGCGACAGCAAGGCGCTCAGTGCCGCGCTGCAGCGCCACGCGCTCGGCCTCAGAATTCTTCGCCGCTCGACCGGGTTTAATGGCGCCGCCGAGCGCGCGAACCTGTCGCTGCATGCGCTTACGCAACTGGCAGCGCGCGAGGCCGCGACTCCCGGACGCAAGCTGATCTTCTGGGTCTCTCCGGGCTGGCCGCTGTTGAGCGGGCCAAATGTGCGGCTAACGTCGAAGCAGGGGCAGCAGGTCTTTTCAAGCGTGGTGCAGATCACAGATCAGCTTCGCCAGAACCGGATCACGCTCTATGCTCTCAACGGATTCGGTGCGACCGAGCCCCTGCTGTGGAGCGAGTACTACCAGGGATTTCTCAAGCCGCTCGAGAAGCCGTACGATTCCGAGATCGGCAATCTCGCACTGCAGGTCTTTGCCCGGCAGAGCGGCGGACTTGTACTCAATTCAAACGACCTCGGCATCCTGCTGAAGCGGGCGTTTGACGATACGTCGGCATACTACGAGATCACCTACGACAAGCCTCCTGCCGACCGCCAGAACGAGTTTCACTCCGTCGCCGTCAAGGTGGACCAACCCGGCCTGACGGTGAGGACGATTCACGGCTACTATTCCCAGCCCTGAGCCACAGGCACACTACAAGGATCCTTCGCGCTGCTCAGGATGACGACTTCTCTGTAAGCACAACGCTGTGGGAGATTACGCACGCTTGTGACGGCCTTCCCAGAAGAAAAAGAAGACAACCGCGACAGCGGCAAGCCCGGCGACCGGCCCCGCTACCTTGAGATGTCGATGATCCTGACCCTCAACCGCGTAGGTATGGTCCCGCTCGCGCAGAAAGCTCCCGCCCGTCGCGACTGTTCCCGGCTCCGTACTGCCGGTTCCGCCGTAGTAGTAGCGATAGGATGACCGCGCCTCAGGCTTCTTACCCAGGATGCGCTGCTCGCCCATCGCGTGGCACAGGTCGTCGTCGACCACAACGTTCTGCTGATCCACGCAGCGCTGCATCTCCGGCTTGCGACAGCCTGCCATCAGGGTGATGGCGACTGCCGCAAGCACAGGAGCAGCGACTTTGAGGGTTGTTTGCTTCATCCAGCAGGGTCGTTCTGACTGCGGTTACTTCACTTGATCCGCGTACACCTTCTGCGCGGCGATCAGCCCCTTGCCGAACTCGAAGCTCGGAAGCGGCGTCTTCACCTTCGCGATGACCTGCTCGAGTGCGCCGATGATCGCAATCGTGTCCATGTAATCGAAGAAGCCGATGTGAGCGATGCGGAAGAGCGAGCCCTTCATGTCGCCCTGCCCGTCGGTGACGATCGCGGCGAACTGCGACTTCAGGCCCTTGACCAGCGTTCCGGAGTCGGTTCCTTCAGGAGCCATGATCGCGGTGGCCGCTGCAGCCTCGTATCCTTCCGGAGCGAACAGCTTGAAGCCAAGCGCCTTCGCGGCGGCACGCGTCATTGCGGCGCAGGTCTCGGCGTTGTTGACCAGCTTCTTCCGGCCCTCGGCGAGATTGCCATCGGCCTGTCCGGCGATGTAGTCCAGCGAGGCGCCAAGCGCGGCGATCAGAGCCACCGAAGGCGTGTAGGCGCTCTCGCCCTTGGCGGCGTTCTTGCGCTCCTTGCGGAGGTCGAAGTAGTAGCGTGGATTGTAGGTGGACTCCATGCGGTCCCACGCGCGCTGGCTGACGGCCAGGTAGCTCAGTCCAGGCGGAATCATGACCGCCTTCTGCGAGCCGCCGATCAGTACGTCAACGCCCCAGGCGTCCATATCGAGGTGCGTGGTGCCAAGGCCGGTGATTGCATCGACGATCAGCAGAGCCTCCGAGTTCTGCGACTTCAGCAGTTCGGCAATCCCCTTGATGTCGTGACGGACACCGGTCGAAGATTCGGTGGCCTGCACAAACACGGCGCGAGTCTCGAGCTTCAGCGCGGCCTTGACCTCGTCCAGCGTGAAGGTCTGGCCGTAGGGCTTCTCCACCACATCGACGTGGCAGCCGAAGGCCTTGGTCAGGGCGGTCCAGCGCTCGCCGAACTTGCCGGCAGTCAGCACCAGGACGCGGTCTCCGGGCGAAGTAAGATTCGAGACCGAGGCCTCCATGGCTCCGGTGCCGCCGCTGGACAGGATGATGACATCGTTGGTGGTACCGACGAACTCCTTCAGCTGTGCAAGCACACGGGTGTACAGTGCGCGAAACTCAGGCGTGCGGTGGTGGATATCAGCGGCCGCCATGGCAAACTGGGCGGCGGGCAGCAAGGGCGTGGGCCCCGGAGTGAAGAGGCGCGTTTTGCGGATCATATCTTCTATTGTAGCCATCCGGCAGGGGTCCCGGCGTGCGTTCTATCATGAAGAGTCAGTGTTCTGAGCGCAGCTCAGAGAATCGAAGGAGCTTAACGAAATGACGATCGCGCAGCGGATTGACGCGGATATTGTGACCGCAATGAAGGCCAGGGACGAGCACAGGCTGACCACCCTGCGCATGGTGAAGTCGGCCCTGAAGAACAAGGCGATCGATAAACGCGCAGACCTGACCGACGCCGAGGAGTCCCAGATCCTCACTACGCTCATCAAGCAGCGCCGCGAATCCGTCGAGAGCTTCACCAAGGGCAATCGCCCCGAACTGGCCGAGAGGGAACGCACCGAGATCGGAATCATCGAGACTTACCTGCCCAAGGAGGCTGGCGAGGACGAGATCCGGCAGGTCGTCCAGGGCGCCATCGCGCACCTCGCCGAAGGCGGCACCAAGCCCGGCCCCAGGGATATGGGAGCTGCCATGAAGGTCGTCCAGCAGCGCATCCTCGCCAACGGCCTGCGCGCCGACGGCAAACTCGTCAGCGAGATCGTCAAGGCAGAGCTGGCCAAGTAGGCGAAGCCAGGACTTTCAAGCTCTTCTCGTTCACAGAACCTGCCCGAAACGTGTCCTCCTGAGCGAAGTGGCAAAGCCGCGCAGTCGGAGGATCTGGGGTTCTGCCTGGCACAAACAAAATCGGCAGTCGTCGCCCGATCCGAACGCTGTCAAGCTCCGGCAAACACCATTCACGACGCAACTCGCTCAAATCCAAACCTTTCTCCCATCCAACAAATCTGCCGATCCAATCGATTCCGATTGTTATCCTTGAGCAAATAGGTTTAGATTGTGAACGCAATGGGAAAGGGTCTTCGCTGGCTCTTTCCCATTTTTCGTGCCGGGGAGGCAGAGGGATGGCGAACTTCAAATACAGCGCTAACGGCCTTGCGCTTACAGAGAAATTCGAGGGACTACGTCTCGATGCCTATCAGGATTCGGTCGGCGTCTGGACCATCGGCTACGGACACACCGGGCCCGACGTACATCCCGCCCTGACCATTACGCAGGAGCAGGCAGAGATTCTTCTCGCTGCCGACATCGCCTGGGCCGCTGCCTGCGTCAACAAGGCGGTCAAATCTTCCATCAACCAGAACCAGTTCGATGCTCTCGTCGATTTCACCTTCAACCTGGGCTGCGCCAGCCTGGTGCAGTCCTCCTTGCTGAGGCTGGTCAACGCAGGCGACTTCGCCGGCGCCGCCCAGCAGTTCCTGCGGTGGAACAAGGCAAAAGGTCAGGTTCTCCGAGGACTGACTCTCCGCCGACAGGCAGAGATGGATCTCTTCAACACGCCGGTCGTCCAACCCATGACGACAGGAGCACACCTCGAGGCGGCAGCAGGCTCGCCGGGCCGAGCCAGGAAGACGGCCCCGCGAAAGGCCCGCGCGCGAACGTCAGGGAAGACGAGTACTGCTGGAAAGACGGCAAAAACCGCGAAGAAGAAGACTGCCCGCAAACGGTCATCCAAATCGTAGACTTCATCGCCGCTTCGACCAGTTCACCTGCATGCCCGCCATGATGGTGCGGCCCTGCAGCGGAACCCCCGGAATCTCCTGGTACGCGGTATCGGTCAGGTTCAGGACACGAACATAAGGCCGGAGCCGCCCGCGATCTCGGGCCAGCGAAAGGTCCCAAAGCGGGTAGGGTGATTGCGTCGTCTTCTGGATCACCGCCAGCTGTGATCGTGCGACAATCTGCCCGGGAAGCTGCCCGCTCCATGCAATCAGCGCGGACTGCGCGGCGTAGTTGAAGGCGTACTCGGAGATCAGCCCCTTCGGAGGGGACCCCGCCTGCACCGCTGTATAACCCATCTGCAACTGTTGGGCGTGCGGCAGCCGGAGCCGCACAGTGGCCTCGCCCCCGCTGTAGGCAAAGTCAGCGACATTGACCGCCTGCCATGGCTTCGACAGGTCGTACTTCGAGTAGTCGATGCCATTCTTCTGCCGAAGGCTGAACCCGGTGGCGCTCAGCGTCAGGGGAGCGCTCGCCGAGGTCCAGTCCACGCCGCCCTCGTAGCTCCACGACGACTCCGGCTTAAGGTTCGGATTCCCGATCGTAGCCGGGTCCGCATAGTAAAGATCGAGATATGTCGGCAGGCGATAACCGTGCCCCACGGACGCTCGAAGCCTCACCGTGCTGGTCAGCGTGTACGCAGCGGCAACATTTGGCGAGAACACTGAGTCTCCCCCGGAAAAGACCTGTTCCCGCGCCCCTAGTGAGAGCGAGAACCGGCCCAGCGCACGCAGCGAGAGGTTCGCATATCCCGCTCCCTGGTTCCGTGCATGGATACCGAGATTGCTGCTGTGGATAGAGTCGCCGTTCGCCTCAAGCCCGTACGAGAGCGTCGTATTCGACCCCACGGGATCGGCCCGTCGCAGAGCCGCCTGCCACGCCGACGTAATGTGATTGTTGCGATAGTAGGTGGGCCGGTCGAGCAGCAGCACGAAGAGATCCGTGTGGCGGCGATACGCGAAGCTCGCCGACGTCCGCTGCCCGATCTGCTGCTGCAGCGCCGCAAACCACCCCTTGGTGCGCTCCCACGAGTCGTAGTTGCCGTAAAACTTGTTCGCTCCGTACGGCCGGTCGCTGCCCGCCAGCAGAATGTCCGTGGTCCCGGGCTTCAGCACATTCAGCCACGTCTCCGACGACAGCGCGTTACTTGAGTAGTTGCGATCCGGCATAAAGCCGTTCGAGGTATCGCGGCTTCCGGCGATCTGCTCGCTCGCGCGGCGAGTACTCAGGTCCGCACGCAGATGGTTCTCGAGCGAACCATAGTTGCCCGCACCCGACTTCGCGATGATCGAGAAGCGGGGCTCCGGCGCGGGCCGCTCCGTAATCAGGTTGACCGCGCCCCCAATCGCATCGGAGCCGTAGAAGGTCGAGCCCGACCCGTGCAGCACCTCCACGCGAGAGAGCGCATCGAGCGGCACGGGAATATCGAGGTTCATGTGCGCGGTTTCGGGATCGTTGATGCGCAGCCCGTTCAACAGCACCAATGACTGCTCGAACGTCGTCCCGCGAATCGACATGTCCGCCTGCACTCCCGCGGGCGCTCGCGACTGCAGGTTGATCGTTGTGTCCTGCCGCAGGTAGTCGGTGACGTTGTTGTAGAGCAGCGGCTGCTCGCGCGTATCGAGCACCATGACCGAGCGGTTCGACTCCGACAACGGAATCGGCGGAATCGCCGTCGTTACGGTCACCGTCTCGTGAACCGCCTCCGGCGATGGGGAAGCATGCTGCTGCGCCCAGACAGGCGCGGAGACGGCTGCGATCAGAAGAAGGTATCCGGGGCTAAGCACAGCATCGATCATCTCTCACGCAGGCACCTCGTGCGCGATAGTTTTGTTTTATGGTAAGTAGTTGACCTATTCAACTAAACTGGTCTGGAGTTACCTGCTCAAAGAACAGCTCTCCCCAAACCGGGTGCCTCCATCTTCGCCGCGCAGCGGCTAAGGTGGGTTTGCCGTATCTCAGCAGAGCCAAAGCCGCCTTTTCCCGGTGACCGCTCACCAAAACCGCCGCCATGAGGAAGCACCGGCAACACAGCCACAAGGACAACGTCATGCGCATCGAATCCTTCCTTCAGCAGAGCCCCGTCTTCCAGACCTGCCGCATAGCCCGTCGCATCGAATCCTCCCTCAACGCCGCGCTTCGCCAGGAAGACCTCACCTTCTCCGAGTCCCTAATGCTGGCCGCCATCTTTCTCGAAAAAAAGACCGTGCGTCCCGCGGAGCTGGCCCGGGCCTTTGAGACCACACGCGGCAACATCAGCCACACGCTCTCTTCGCTCGAGGCCAAGCGCCTGATCCGCCGCCGCATCGATCCCGAAGACGCTCGCGGATTTCAAATTGAGCTGGAACCCGCAGGCCGTCGCCGAGCCGCACGTGTTGTAGGAATCCTCGACCGCATGCAATCGCAGATAGAGAACGGAATCGGGCCGGCAAAGCTCGAAACGATGCTGCGCCAGATGAACGCGGTCGAGCAGCTATGCTCGGGCCCTACTCCGGGATGATCTTCACAAAGATCCCGTCCGGCAGCGTCTTTCCACCCAGCACATGCACAACGCCATCGCGGGTGAATCCGCGCAGCATGGCGCCGGGCGCGCTCTGGGGTCGGGCATCGGGATCAGGCGGGGCAGACGACCTCGTTGGATAGGGCGTGGCCTTCAGGGGCTCCGGCGCGGGCTGACCGGCGGCGTGCGGTCGCTTCATTCCGCGATCCATCGCCTGGTTTGCCAGCCGGTCGGCGTCCTTGTTCTTGTGCCGAAGGGCGTGCGTAATCTCGAACCGCTCCAGCCGAGCAATGCGGTTCTTCGCCTCCTGCCACAGAGGCTTCAGGTCGGGCGAGTTGACCCTGTACTTCCCCTGAATCTGCTTGACCATCAGCTCGGAGTCCGAGACCACCCGCAGCCGGCGATGACCGTGCTCGAGCGCATACTCCAGCACGCCCAGCAGCCCGGAATACTCCGCGAAGTTGTTCGTGCGGATTCCCAGAAACTCGCTCAGCTCCGCCAGCGGTTCGCCACCAGGCCCGGTCAGCACCGCTCCGTAGCCCGCCGGGCCAGGGTTTCCCCGCGCTCCCCCGTCGCAATGCGCCGTCACCCAGCTATCTGTGGCTGAAGAAACAGCAGTTTCGGCGAAAAGACCCTGTGTCATCGAGCGTTGCGGCATGAAGTTCAGTCTATCGGAATCCCCTGAGGACAGACCTCTTGCAAAACTTGCTTACCTTCCCGCAAAACAGGGGTCTATGAATATAGGAAATGGTTGTAACTGACTCCGGAGTCAGAACAGATGAAAGCTGAAGCGATCGAGATAAATCCCGCTGGGGAGCTGGCCTCAAGGCTCTCCCTGGGGGTTCGGGCCCGCAAGTCCAGCCCTTTTGCGCTGGGACTAAGGGAAGCGGCGGTAGAATCGTTGCCAGAGATGGCAAAGGCAGCGGCTCAACCCGGCGCGAGAAACAGCAAGCTGACCCCGGCGCAGCTGGAGGCACGTGCCCAGCAGCGTATCGAGGACGATGAGCTGATTCGTGAGGCTCAGAAGGGCAACCGCGCGGCGTTCGATTCGCTCGTGCGGCGCTACGACCAGAGTGTGCTGCGGCTGGCGCTGCACATGCTGGGCAACGAGCAGGACGCGCAGGACGTTCACCAGGAGGCCTTTATCAAGGCGTACCGCCACCTGGGGAACTTCCGGTTCGAGTGCAGCTTCTATACCTGGCTGTACCGCATCGTGACCAACCTGTGCCTTGACCAGCTTCGCCGCCGCAAGAGCCGCAGGGAAGATCCCGCGACGATGCTCGATTCCAGCGGCGACGAGATGGACCTGCTGTCGAACATCTCCGACGACCGCGCCATGGCCAACCCGGCGCGCGAGCTGGAACGGAAACGGATGGGCGAACGGATTCTCGCGGCGCTCGACAAGCTGACGCCCCGCGAACGCATGGTCTTCGAGTTGAAGCATTACCAGGGCCTGAAGCTGAGAACCATCGGCGAGATGTTGAACACGACGGAAGAGACGGCAAAAAACACGCTATTCCGCGCGACACGAAAGCTGCGCGCGAACCTGGCGGAGCTACGCGGAACGTAGCTCCAGGCCAACGGGAAACACGACGGGCGAAAAGACCCGCGATGATGTACGGCAACTTTTTTTGAGGCTGGTAGAGGTAACGGAGATGAAGTGTGAGATGGCGAGAGACAACGTAATCCTGGCCTATTACGGCGAACTGCCGGATGAGCTTGCGGGCGCGTTGGAACAGCATCTGATGACCTGCGAGGAGTGCCGCGATGAAGTGGACCTGCTGCAGGGAATGGAAGGCTACCTGGCATCGCTTCCTGTCGTAGAACCCGAACCCAATCTGCTGGCGAAGTCGCGCATGCGGCTCGATGAAGCCCTCGACGCAATCCCTCCGCACGGCTTCCTCACCCGGCTCAGAACAAACTTCTTCATCTGGACCGGCCACATCCGCAGCGCCCCCGCACTGGCCACCCTGCTGGTCGGAATAGGCTTCCTCGGAGGCAACTTCCTCAATCGCTATGACGTAGCCCACGCACCGCAGCCCAAACCAGCTCCGATCGCGCCCAGCAATGTGGCGCAGAGCGCCATCGCCAACGTTACCGCGATTGAGCGGACGCCCGATACCGAGCGTGTACAGGTTCACTACAACCGCATCGTTCCCGAGACGGTAGAGGGTTCGCTCGACAGCAAGGAGATTCGCGACCTGCTGATGAAGGCGACCATGGCTCCGGCAGAAGGCGTCCGCGCCAACTCTGTCCAGCTGCTCGCCAGCGAGTGCAAGGCAGGGCACGAGTGTCCCGCCCGCGAAGACGGCAAGGGTGTCCGCGGTGCGCTTCTGGTCTCGCTTCGCTACGATAAGGACCCGGGCGTCCGCCTGAAGGCGCTGGAAGGGCTGGAGGCCTACATCGGTCAGGACCAGCGCGTCCGCGATGCCGTGCTCGAAACGCTTGCTCACGATCCCGACGCCGATGTGCGCATGGCTGCGGTCAGTCTCCTCGCTCCCGTCCAGCACGACTCCAGCGTGCGCAAGGTTCTGCGAACGGTTTCGACCCAGGACGAGAATCCCTATATCCGCACTGTAAGCTTCAATACCTTGCAGGGATCGGACTCGATCCAGTAATGGATTGCGCGAAACAGCACTTCCTGACAAACGGAGAAAGAGCTGCGGAGAATCCGAGATGAGGCACGCACGATCATTTGGAGTTCTGGTTCTGGCAACAGAGGTCTTCCTCTGCACTGGCCTTCCCGCGTTCTCTCAAACAAGGTTGCTGCATCCTGAAGCCGTCTTCCGAATGGTTGGGCTGTCAGGAAAGAGTGCCCCTGCGGGATACCTTGGTGTCGATGTGCGCGACGTCAGCCAGGATCGCCTTGCATCGCTCAAAATGACCGAGCGCCGTGGAGCCGAGGTGGTCGGAGTGGACCATGACGCCCCCGCCTGCAAGGCAGGCATTCAGCTTCACGACGTTATCCTGCAGATGAACGGGCAGGCCATTGAAGGCGAGATGCAGCTTCGCCGCCTGCTGCGTGAGGTCCCGGCGGGCCGCCAGGTGACGTTCGTCATTAGCCGCGAAGGCCAGCAGAAGACCATCCAGACCCAGCTCGCCGACCGGGACGAGGTGGAGCGCGAAGCCTGGGACAACCACTACATCGTTCCCGAGCCGCCCAGCATGGAATCGGGACGCGGCTCTGCTCCCCACACCGGAAACTCCTTTCTGAGCTCTTCAAGAGCACGCGTGCTCAAAGACACCCATGCCTTCCTTGGCACATCGATGCTGGTCAGCTCCTCCTACACAGGCGCCAAACTCGAGGTGATGGGCCCGCAGCTAGCGGAGTTTTTCGGCGCACAAGGCACCGCAGGCCTTCTGGTGCGCAGCGTTGAACCTCACAGCCCGGCCGCGGATGCGGGCATGAAGGCCGGCGACGTCGTCGTCAAGGTCAACTCCGTCGATATCAGCAGCGGAAGCGACTGGTCGAAGACCATCCACGAAAATCGCGGCAAATCCGTCAACGTCGTCGTGCTTCGCGACAAGAAGGCCCAGTCCATCACTCTCATTCCGGACTCCAAAAAGCGTTCCGCGGTTGAGCCATGGGCCAACATCGAAGGCTTCTTCGGCAACTCTCCGCAGGCGCTCCAGACGCGCAACACCCTTGCCCAGCTGGAACCCGTGCTCGATGCCATGGCCGCCACGCTCCGAAACTCTCTTGAAGAGGCCCGCGATACTCCCGCGGCCGACCAGATGAATCAGCTGATGGCCCGTTTGAACGCATGGTCCAGCAGCCCTGAATTTCAGCGCCAGATGGAGACTGCCCGCCGGCAGGTCATGGCCGCAGCGGACCGCATGCGGCAGGAACAGCCCGCCCTCCGCGACAGCATCATCGGGCTTCGCGATCAGGTACGCAGCATGGTCCGCCTGGACTGAAGAACCGCACGCGAAGACCCGGCTATCGGGCTGAGCTCAACCGGGATCCCTCAAACAAGTCGCGCCGCAGAACGGCGAGCCGCCGCCAGGCACACTTTCTGGAATAGCTCTTTGTAAGAGCGTAGGAATCTGCAACGCTGGTTGTGGCAGGACGAGGGTGAGTGTGTTCCTTAGATCGGGCTCTTGCAGGTCATGCTCATGCCGAGCGCCCAGCGCCGGTGGAAGCCCTTCCAGTAATCAGTGCCATCGGAGACCTTGTCTCCTGCTGATTTGCCGGGAGCAAGAGGCCACTTTCCTTCGTTCGACACGACTGGCGTGACATGAAGATAGCTGCGCTTGCTTTCATCGCCTTTGAGGTAGAGATCAAGGAAGGCGGTGATGAAGTGTTGATTAATGGCCATGATCCGATCCTTGCGCCAGACCGGCTCGTCGAAGAATTCGTGGGCCTGGAAAGAGGCTGGGACGTCTGAAGGGAGCGCGTCACCTCCGATGTTGTGGCGAGCGTTCTGGTACACCAGCAGACATCGATCTGAATGGACGGCCTCCTCGAAGGCAGGCTCGATCCCGGTCGCGAAATTGGAGACGTCGTCCTGATCGCCGGCGAGGAACAGCGTGGGAATGTGGATGCCCGCCAGTCCGGCGGCGTCCCAGGAGGAATACGGCGGCTGGGCGCCCCAGGGGGAGATGGCGACGACCGCCTTCACTTCCTTGCGCAAGTGTGCCCTGTACGCGTCGCTTCCAGCCTCCCAGGAGTGGAAGTAGCCCCCGGGGACAAGGGTATCTGCCATGGATTTCGAGCTGTAGCCGGCTCCGGCGGAGGCCAGTGCGCCGTATCCTCCCATGGAATAGCCGATGATCCCGACACGCGCGGGGTCGACGATTCCCGTGAGGAAATGACCAGGCGTGGCGGCCAGATCGAGAAGGGCGCCAACGGTAAAGAGCTGGTCGTTGGCGCGGTTGAGCAGTGTGCTTGGAAAGGCCCGTTCGTTGCCGAATACGGAATCGGTGTGGTCGATTGCGGCTACGACATAGCCTTTGGAGGCAAGGTTCTCACAGAGGTAGCTCAAGAAATACCGGGAGCCGGGATAGCCGTGCGAGACAACCACGAGAGGATAGACCTGCCCAGAAGCAGGTGGAGCATCCCGCAGCGCCTCGCCGGGAAGAGTGATGGTCTGAGATTTGGCGGATGGGTCCTTGCTTGTCGCCACGCTAGGAAACTTCATCACGTAGTCGGTCCGTTCGACAGCGCCGGCGGGCAGGATGGCTGGATACCAGACTTCGACCGTCAACGGCCGGTCGTACAGAGGCGCTTTGCCCGAGACCTTGTCGAAGTTGAGAATATCGGGCTGGCCTGGATTGTGGAGCTCGACCGTGCGGACCCCGACCGAGTATTGGCCTCGGTGCGCGAGTTCTGGCGCATCGGCTGGCGGCACGCTGAAGAACGTGGTGCCCTGCTGCGAATGAAGAGGAACTGCGATCGCAAACACGATAACGCTCAAAGCACGCAAAAGCTTCATCCGCGAGAGTCTCCTCCGGTCGTTCCTGACACCGTCGGATTATACCGATCGGATGGAAGGTCGGGACGACCGGCACGTGAATGGGGGAATGCGTCTGGGCTACGAGCACGGCTCTTCTGATCCCTACCGATGGACACGCGGCCCCGGCTCCGTTCCAGCCGAGATCGCGCGCGCCTTTGAGGGGTCGGCAAACGCATTGAAGAACGCCGCTGCCATCTGCGAGCGTCCGGCGTTGTAAATGCAGGCGAAGATCACCGTGACCATGTCGCTTCCTACGAGCAGCAGCCCGGCGCGCAGCAGGTTGAAGCGCTGGCCGCAGCATTGGTCTTAGCAATGCTCGCTGCCCCGACCTTCGGTTTGATCGCGTATACCTTCACGCTCGCCGCAGCCTGGTTTACGTCGTAGGTATCCAGAAGCTCCGTAAGCTCCTTGTGCAGGGTTGGCTCCGCAGCAGCGGGAGAGCAGCAGGACGATTCCATCGCGGGCGAACAGCAGCCAGCCTGATTCTCGACCTTCTTGTACGCATTCAGGTCGGAACCGCTATCGACGATCTCGACGAACTCAAATCCGGCGTTCAGCAGTTCCTCACGGTAGGTCTCGATGCGAATCGCTCCCGCGATACAGCCGACATACGCTGCAAGGCTGGACGCGACGGCTTCCGGCAGATCTCTCTTCAGCGCGATGTCGCTGACTGCCAGGCGGCCTCCCGGCTTCAGAATCCGAGCGATCTCGCGAAAGACGGCAGGCTTGTCCGGCGCAAGATTCAGGACGCAGTTGGAGATCACGCAATCGACAGAGGCATCGGGCAGCGGAATCCTGTCGATGCTCGCCAGGTGGAACTCCACATTCGTGTAGCCGCCCTTCGCCGCGCTCGCCCGCGCGCGCTCCACCATCGCCTCCGTCATGTCGATGCCGATCGCCTTCCCGGTCGGCCCCACCTGCTTCGAAGCGAGGAAGACATCCAGCCCTCCACCGGAGCCGAGGTCCACGACCACCTCTCCGGGACGCAGACTGGCCGTCGCCGTCGGGTTGCCGCACGAGAGCCCCATGTTGGCCTCTGCAGGAATCGACGTCAGTTCCTCGGCGCTGTAGCCGAACGCCTCCGCGACCGCCTTGACGCCTGCATCCTTGCTGGAAAGTGTGCTCTCCGCAACGGCACCGTACTTTGCCTTGACAGCATCCAGAATCTCCACGGTTGGCTTCTCCTTTATATTCGCCTATGCAAATTTATTCTTTGCAGATATATCCGTCAAGGCGTATACATAAAGTGTGGCCCGCCGACCTGAGTTCAACCGTGCGTTCAACATGGAGCGCTTCTTCCAGGCCCTGGGAGACAACACCCGGCTCCGCCTCCTCAACCTCATGCGAGAGCAGGAGGTCTGCGTCTGCTACTTCGTAGAGGTTTTGGACGCCCCGCAGCCGAAGATCTCGCGGCATCTCGCCTACCTCCGCAGGGCGGGCATTGTTGCCGCCCGGCGCGATGGCAAGTGGATGCACTACCGCATCGTCACGCCTCCGCACGTCGGCGCATCGCGCATTCTCGGGCAGACGCTCGCCTCACTCAAGGAGGAGAAGACGATGCAGGCAGACCTCGCACGACTGGGCAAAGCGTGCTGCTCCCCAGCGAAGTACTCGCTTGCAGGCGCGCCGCTACCGGCAGCTTCCCAGCCCTGCTGTGAGGCCCGCTAAAAGCCAGCAACCCTGCGACACGCACCCCAGAAAACAGCCTTATATCCTGTCCGATATACTTAAACGTGATTATGTCTCCTGCTCCCACCACCACCCTTCAGCCGCCGAGTCGCGCACGGCGGCGATGGAAGGCCATCACCCGCAAGGTGCGGGAGATCGTCTCCATCGGTTCCGCGCTGGCCTCAACCGATCATCCCTACATGGCGCAGATCGTTCCCATGCGACGGTGCAATCTCTCCTGCACCTACTGCAATGAGTACGATGACTTCTCCGATCCCGTGCCTCTGGATGAGATGCTGCGGCGCATCGACGACCTGGGCAGGCTGGGGACCAGCGTCATCACCATCTCCGGCGGCGAGCCCCTGCTCAACCCTCATCTCGAAGAGATCATCGCGCGCATCCGCAAGAACGGCGCCATCGCCGGGATGATCACCAACGGCTACCTGCTGATGCCGGACCGCATCCATCGCCTGAACAAGGCCGGGCTCGATCACATGCAGATCTCGATCGACAACGTGATGCCCGACGCCGTCTCGAAGAAGAGCCTGAAGGTTCTGGACAAGAAGCTCGAGATGCTGGCCGAACACGCCGAGTTCCACGTCAACATCAACTCGGTCGTCGGCGGCGGTATCGCCAACCCGGACGATGCCCGCGTGGTCTCGGAGCGCGCCCTGGGGCTCGGCTTCAGCTCCACCATCGGGATCATCCACGACGGCAGCGGCCAGTTGAAGCCGCTCGGCGACGCGGAGCGGGTCGTGTGGGACAAGGTTCGTTCCATGACGCGGCGCAGCTACTCGCGATTCAATCACTTTCAGGAAGCCATCGCGAACGGCAAGACGAACGACTGGCGTTGCCGCGCCGGAAGCCGCTACCTCTACGTCTGCGAGAACGGACTGGTGCACTACTGCAGCCAGCAGCGCGGCTATCCGGGAACTCCGCTGGCCGACTATACGGTCGACGACATCAAGCGCGAGTTTCTGACTGAAAAGGGCTGCGCTCCGGGCTGCACCATCAGCTGCGTCCACCAGGTCAGCTTCATCGACTTCTGGCGTGCCCCGCAGTCTACCCCGGTCGACCCGGGATCGTTACCCAAGACCGGCCACCAGGAGCTGGTACAGATCCAGTAGCCCTGAGCAAGCTAATAATGTTGCCGCCTTTTCCGCATACCACCCCAGTTTTCCACCGGCTGCAGCCGTAATCAGCAATGTTCCACGTGGAACATTGCTCTTGACTGATCCCGCCATCGGGAGTAAGCGCCCATTCATCCTGTGGGGTGAGTCGAATCGAGCTCCGGGCGAGATTGGGCTACCCGATTGTCGAGAATGACCGAGGATGCGCCTGGCGCGGTGCACCTTCGACGATAGTGATATCATCGGTGTATATCACTTTGAAGGGACCGAGATGCGGACGCTGGTCGATCTGCCGGAGTCGGAGCTGGAGCAGCTGAATGTCCTCAGTCGCGCTCGCAAGGTCTCGCGGGCCGAGCTGATCCGTCAGGCCGTCTCCGGATATCTCGCGCAGAACAAGGCTGGCCTCGAAGACTCGTTCGGGTTGTGGAAGAAGAAGGCCGTGGATGGTCTGGAGTACCAGGAGCGGCTGCGGGGTGAGTGGGAGTGACCAGCTTCCTCTATGACACGAACATCCTGATCGATCATCTGAACGGCATCGCCAAGGCCACGCGAGAGCTGCAGCGCACCAGCGATGCTGCGATCAGCATGATCACGTGGATCGAGGTGATGAGCGGAGCCTCGTCGCCTGAGGAAGAGGCGGTGCTGCGATCCTTCCTGCTGAACTTCGAGTGCCTGCCGGTATCGACCGCAGTCGCCGAACGTGCCGCAGTGGTAGGACGACAGATGCGAATCAAGATGCCGGATGCGATCATCCTGGCGACCGCTGAGGTCTCGGGGCGAACGCTGGTGACTCGGAACGTGAAGGATTTTCCGAGTGGGATGCCTGGGGTGAAGGTGCCGTATCGGGTGTGAGAAGTGGTTCACGCTCTCGCGCGAATGGCCCACTCATGCGATAAAACCGCATGAATGGGGTAAGCGTTTTCAGTTGGGTACCGCCGCTCCTCGATGGAACAGATCTCTCCCAAACTTCCCACGCGCGAAGTCCAAAGCGACACCTGCGCGATGGCGGATATTGTCTGAAAGGGCAATATCGAGGAAGATTTCCGGCTCTGCTTCCCGTCCAATCAAGTACCTCGATCTGTCTGCCTTCATATACCCGGGATAATCCATCCACGCATCGAAGATCTCGTCGTAGACGAACTGAAATGAATTGCAGAGATTGGGGGCCCTCGTTGTAATTTCTTTCGCCTTCACCAGATCCACAAATGCGTCCCGAACGTCTTCGCGCTCGAACGTAGAGGTCGGGTTCGGCGCAGTAATGCCGAAATCGTCCTCACAGATAAAAAACAGGGCGAGCCCGGTCGTAGATGGGGGTTCGGATACGTTTCCCTCACTGACGAAGCAACGGACAGTGAAAATGCCGGTCGTACGCAGAAAAGAGCAACACGCCAACATTGCTGTCGCGAAGCTATCCAGATACATCATTGCAAGCACCCTGAATTCGGGAGGATAGATAGTCAGAGCGAAGTTACTTGATTCCTGGGGACTCTCCCAGCGGTACATGTGAGGTTCTATACCAATCGGACTCGGACTGAACTTCGGATCAAGACCGCCGTCCTCGGCAATCTGCCGAAATGACTCCCATGAATATCCTTTCTGATCGTCCGTCCCTTGCGAAGATGCTCCATGATCGTCCACGGTCACTCCTCCGCACTAACATTCCCTGGAAGATTTTGAGAAGCTTGGAGGCTTTTGCGCGGATGAGTGTATCCACACCCAGGGCAGGGCTTACGCCGCTGCGTGGCGTTCAGAAACTCACCGCATTGGGCACAAGGATTCAACTTGACATAGGTAGCTGCCGGGCCCTTGGAGCGCCTTCTGCGACCGACTTCCTTGTTCAACTCTTCATTCGGAATGGTGCTGAGATCCCAGTCTGGCGAGTAATTCACGTTCTATTCCTCATTGCTCAGATTAAGAGTGAGATTTTGCGCGGCCTCGGGGCGTGAGCGCGGGGCTTTTTTGAAGGTGACTTCGCGAACGTGAAGAGGTCGTTCAACGTTTTTGTTGCCTTCAAGAAGATCCTTGACGGTAAGAAGCTGAATCCGGGGATACCGGCTTCCATCGGCGGAAGTATAGAAACCGGCGTCAGCGGCTTCCTTCTGCATCGGCTTGGTCGGCTCTTCAAACGAGATGTAGACGCCGATCTCTGCCTTTTCGCGCTGGAGAACGCCGATCAGGTCGCGAACCTCGGACACACCGATGTTGCGGCCACTTTTGACCGAGAAGATGATCTGCTTGGAGTCACCGGAGCGGTCGTCGTGGAAGTAGAGGCGGCCGTCGATGCCGCGGTCCGCTCCCTTTTTGATGCCTTCGCTGGGACGGGCTCCACAAAGGCCCAGCGCCCAGTACTGGAACTGCCACTTGTTCTCTTCGGCAAGCTGGGCGGCTCCAGCCACGTCAGTGGGTTCCCCGATTACCTCATAGGTCTTGCGAACTTCATGGGTGAAGGAATCATCGAGGCGGGTCTTGATGAGACCTATAGCAAGGTGCGTAATATCGATGCCGATCCATCGACGATTGAGCTTTTGCGCTACCTGCACCGTGGTGCCACAGCCGCAGAAAGGATCAAGGACTACATCGCCTTCGTTCGACGAGGCTTTGAGGATCCGCTCCAGGAGAGCTTCGGGCTTTTGGGTTGGGTATCCGAGGCGCTCTTGGGCCTGAGAATTGATAGGCGGAATGTCCTCCCAAAGATTCTGTACGGCTGCACCGGGCATTTCATCGAGATATCGCTTGTATTGAGGCACAGAGCCGGGCCGCGTCTGAACGACTCTCCCTTGGGCAATTAGTTCTTCCATTTTGGACTTTGAATAACGCCAAAAGCGGGTTACTCCCATTACTTCATAAGAAGGATTGCCTTTGGCAGCGCCGCCAGGACCTGTCAAATTGTCGAGGCGATATTTTCGACCGGAATGATCGACATACGAATACTTCTTCAGGTAAGTATCACTGTACTGGTGATGTTGATGTTCGAAGTGGTAATCATCTCCCTTGCTGTAAAAGAGAACGACATCCGTTACGTTCCCATATGCTTTTCGGCCTTGCTTTGAATCGCTATGAGCAGTTGTCCTCTTCCAAGTAATTTCATTGACAAAGCGATTTGCTCCGAATACGCCATCCATCAGCAACTTGAGATAGTGGCTCGCGGTGGGGTCGCAATGTAGATAAATAGATCCGGTGTCTTTGAGTACACGCCGCAATTCCACCAGGCGCGGAGCCATCATGGCTAGGTAAGCGAGCATGTCGGAGCCGCCGAGAAGAGTTCGGAAGGCCCGCATCGTATCGGCCACGTGGCCACCGCTCTCGATAACCTCCTCATAGCTACGAGCGGCCTCGTCGTTCCACTCCCAGGTGTCCTTGAAGGCGGTGATCTGCGCGGAGGACCGGTGCCCGTCCTTTTCAGCAAACAGGACGTTGTAGTCCTGGCGCGAGTTGAAGGGCGGGTCGAGGTAGATGAGGTCTACGGACGCGTCAGGGATGTACTCGCGCAGGACTTGGAGGTTATCGCCGTAGTAGAGCTTGTTCTTCATGTCAGCCATTTCGGGGAATAAGAAACCGTAGCACGCGGATGGATCGAGGACGAGTCTATGGATAGATTCTGTTCAGCGTCCGAGCGAACGGAATCGTCTCTCTCACATGGTCCAGCCCGCAGATCCAGGCTACGGCTCGCTCAATTCCCATCCCGAATCCCGCATGCGGGACGCTGCCGTACTTGCGCAGGTCGAGGTACCACTGGAAGGCGGCGAGCGGGAGGTTGTGCTCTTCGATGCGCTGCTTCAGCAGGTCGTAGCTGTCCACGCGCTGTGAGCCGCCGATGATCTCGCCGTAGCCCTCGGGGGCTAGCACGTCGACGCAGAGCGCCTTGGTGGGGTCGTGCGGGTCGGGCTGCATGTAGAAGGCCTTGATGGCCGCGGGGTAGCGGTGCACCATCACCGGCTTGTCGAACTGGCTGCTGATGTAGGTCTCGTCGGGCGAGCCGAAGTCGTCGCCGTAGGTGTGCGGGTTTTCGAGCTTGCCTTCGGCGTACGCCTTTTCGAGCATCGCGTGGGCTTCATCGTAGCTGAGGCGGGGGAAACGGCTGGTGGCGGGGGAAACCGCAGATCCTTCGACTTCGGCTTCGCTCAGGATGACACCTTGATTTGTCTCCGGGGAAATCTGTGGCGCTTCGTGCGAGATACAGGGATTCTTTGCTTCGCTCAGAATGACGGCCTCAGGGGCGTTGGCGGATAGAGCGGGTATGGCTTGCGGGGCGTGAACGGTGGGTGCGATGACTGCTTCGAGCTTCGCTACGTCGCGGCCGATGACCTTCAGGTCGGCGCGGTGCTGTTCGAGCACGCGGGTGACGATGTGGGTGATGAAGGCCTCGGCCAGGTCCATCAGGCCGTCGAGTTCGAGGAAGGCGACCTCGGGCTCGATCATCCAGAACTCGGTCAGGTGGCGGCGCGTCTTCGATTTCTCCGCCCGGAAGGTCGGGCCGAAGCTGTAGACCTTGCCCAGAGCGAGCGCGGTCGCTTCGATATAGAGCTGGCCGGACTGCGTCAGGTAGGCCTTGTCGTCGTCGAAGTAGTCCATCTCGAAGAGCTCGCTGGTGCCTTCGCAGGCGTTGGGCGTGAGGATGGGTGGATCGGTGCGGACGAAGCCGCCGGTATCGAAGAACTCGGCTGCGGCGCGCATGATGGTGGCGCGGACGCGCAGGATGGCCGACTGGCGCGGCGTGCGCAGCCACAGGTGGCGATGCTCCATCAGGAAGTCGACACCGTGCTCCTTGAGCGTGATGGGAAACGGATCGTCGGGCGAGACGGCGGAGATGACATGGAGGTCCTCGATGTCGAGCTCATACCCGGACGGCGCGCGCGAGTCGGCCCGGACCTTGCCCGTGACCGTCAGCGAGGACTCAAGCTGCAGGCCCTTGAGGGTCTCGAAGATCTGCTCCGGCACGGCGGCCTTGGGGACGATGCCCTGGATGGTTCCCGTACCATCGCGAAAGACGGGGAAGAGCAGCTTGCCCGAGGAGCGGATGTTATAGAGCCATCCGCGCAGGGTGACGGTCTGGCCTTCGTGCTGGCCGATGTTGGCGATCGTGACGATGGTAGCGGCAGAGATGTTCGACATGGGATTCACCCACAGTTTACGCGCTTTGCATCCGCGCGCATGCGTTCACTGCTCCATCGAAAACGAGCCCGCCGTGAACGCTACCCTGCCTAGCCGGCCTTTTCCAGGAGCATGCGCTGTTGCAGCAGATCGACGAGTGTCTGTTCTTCCTGGCGAAGAGTATTTGCATGCTCGGCAATCGCGCGGTCGAGCCGCTGCTTGGCCGCGCCGAGTGTCTCGCCGTTGAGATAAGCCTCAATCACCTGCGGGTGGATGTAGCACTTCCGGCAGACGGCGGGAGTGTTTCCCAGGCGGCTGGCAACGGTCTTTACCATTTTGACGATGTTCTTCTTTGCCTCAGTTGCAGAGGTGTAGGGATCGAGCGTGCGCAGAAGATCGCAGGCCAGCACGGAACCGGCCCAGGTGCGAAAGTCCTTGGCGGTGAAGTATTCGCCGGTGATGGATCGTAGGTATTCATTGACGTCGGACGAGTCGATGCTGTGAGGGTTGCCCTCGGAGTCGACGTACTGGAAGAGCTCATAGCCGGGAAGATCGACGCAGCGGCGAATGATCTTTGCCAGGCGGCGATCCTGAAGGTTGATGGTGTGATGCACGCGGCTCTTTCCCTGGAAGCTGAAGGTGATGTTCGATCCATTGACCTCGACGTGCCGATTGCGCATGGTGGTCAGGCCGAAGGACTTGTTCTCGCGCGCGTAGGACTCGTTGCCGACGCGGATCAGGGTGGCCTCCATGAGAGAGACGATGGTGGCGAGCACGCGTTCTCGCGGCAGGCCGGGCAGCGCGAGATCGTGGTCGACCCGCTCGCGGATGAGAGGCAGGGCCTTGGCGAACAGATGCATACGCTCGTACTTGGTCTCGTCGCGGACCTCGCGCCAGCGCGGATGATAGCGCGACTGCTTGCGGCCGCGCGCATCGCGGCCTGTGGCCTGCAGGTGCCCGTTTGCAACAGGGCATATCCAGACATTGGTCCAGGCAGGCGGAATGACCAGCGAGCGGATACGCCGCAGGGTCTCCTTGTCGCGCACGATCTTGCCGTCGGCGTCCGTGTAGGTAAACCCTTTGCCGCTGCGCCGCCGCCGGATTCCCGGCTTCGCGTCGGTCACGTAACGCAGGTGCGCAGCCTTTGCGGATTCGACTGGATCGAGGATGGGCTCTGGCAGTGTGAGCCTGCTGCGGGAAGACCGGCGAGGCGGAGCGGGCGAGGTGGCCATACGAGTTCAGATGCAGGCGGAAGAGGGTTCTGTTGGAAGTTGCGGAAGGATGGCGAGGCGTGATCGTGTAATGTACGTGAGCAGGGGGAACTACGCCGGCCCCCGGTGAATATCTTGAGACACGGAAGAGACCTGCTTGTGATGCGAAGCTCAGAGTGGATCCAGGGCGGATTCGCTGTTATCTTCTGCCTGGCTGCATGGATGACGAAATGGACCTCGCGTCCGCTTCCGGTTCGGCGCCGGTGGAACATTACGGGGCTGGCGTTTTTTGCGACTGCCGTTCTGGCGGCCACGCAGCTCAGTGCGCGAGCTCTCTCGCAGGAGGCCTTTGATGTCCTGCTGGACTTTGTCACGATGGCGCTGTTTCTGGTGCCCTACTGGCAGACGGGACAGTTCTTCCTGGGGCCGAACAAGGAGATCCAGTATCGCCTGATGGAGATCGATCACTGGCTTCTGCCGGGCGTGTCCGTCAAGTCGGGGACAGAAGCCAATGCCATCGGCCTGGTCCTGGAGATAGCGTATCTCTCGTGTTATCCACTCGTGCCTGCGGCAGTGCTGACGGTCTACGTTGCGGGGCTGCGAAACAGGATGGAGGGTTTCTGGCTGGTGCTGCTGATTGCCACCTATCTCTGCTATGCGCTCACTCCGCTGGTTCCGGCATTTCCTCCGCGGGCGCTGGTCGAAGATGGCGCGAGCGAGAGCAAGCAGTCTGGCAGGGGAAGGGCTGTGAACCACTGGATTTTGAGGAACGGCAGCATCCATGCCATCTCTTTTCCAAGCGCGCATGTGGCATCGGCGTTTTCCATTGCACTGGTGCTGCTGTACTACGCGCCTCCGATCGGCCTCGTCTTTGTTGTGGTCGCCATCCTGATCTCGCTGGGAGCCGTCATCGGGCGTTATCACTATGCTGCGGATGTGATCGCCGGGGCCCTGACGGCGCTGATCGTCTTCGTCGCCTGCCTGCCCTGGTTGTAAGGTTCCCGATTCGACGGAGACCTACAGACCGCTGGAGAAGTGTCACAGCGGTCTGTAGGTCTCCAGGCGAACTTACTTGATTCCGACCACCATGGAATCAGGTCCTACAAGGTGTTCGACGTGGGCTTCGCGGAACCCTGCCTCCTTCATCCAGGAGATGCAGTCGGCGCCCGTATAGTCGAAGCCGCCTTCGGTCTCGATCAGCATGTTGAGGCTCATCAGCAGGCCAAACGCGTTCTTCGAGCGGTCGTCATCGATGATGGCGTCGTAGACGATCAGCGAGCCTCCGGGAGGGAGGGCATCGTATGCCTTCTTCACGAGCATCTTCTTCTGCTCAAGGTTCCAGTCGTGCAGGATGTGTCCCATGGTGATGGCATCGACCTGCGGCATGGCGTCACGGAAGAAGTCTCCGGGCTGAAAGCGAAGGCGGTCGCCCACCCCGTTTTGTTCGGCGTACTCCTCGAAGACGGGGCCGCACTCGGCGAGATCGAAGCCGATACCTTGCAGATGCGGATTCGCAAGTGCGATCTGGACGGCCAGATCACCCTGCGCAGTTCCCACGTCGGCGTAGGTCTTGTACTTCGACCAGGCAATCTTCTGCGCGATAGCGATATTGGCGGCGTGGCTGATTCCCGACATGGCGCTCAAAAAGCCGCGCAGACGTGCTGGATCGGCGTAGAGAGCAGCGAAGGTGGGTGCCTCTCCGTGCCTGGCCTCATTCTGCTGCTGGCCGGTACGCAGCGCTTCTGTCAGGCTGCCCCAGAAGCGATAGAGCCGCGCGTTTGACATCTCCAAAATGCCACCGATGTAGCTGGGCTTGCGGCGGTCGAGGAAGAGATCTGTCTCGGGTGTGTTGCAGTACGTATCGCCGGTGCGGCCCAGGAAGCCAAGTGCGACAAGAGCATCGAGGAAGTCACGCGCAGAACGTGGATGCAGGCCGAGCCTGCCGCTTAAGGCAGCGAAGTTTTCAGGGCCGTTGGCGAGTTCAGTAAAGAGTCCCAGCTCGACCGCGCTGAGGAGCGTCTTCGATGCCCAGAAGGACATACCGATTTGCAGGATGTGGTCCGGAACAGGACCACTGCTTTGTGGATTCAAACGTACCCTCCGTATTGCGAAGCTGCCGTAGCCTGACTGCGTTCGATTGTCTTCTCGGAAATGCTGCAAAGAGGCCCTTGCCGGACGTCCGACTGACGCCACGCAGACCGCAGGAAAGATGCTACCGGCGCGGACGGAGAAAAGATACGGAAAGACAGGGCTGAGATGAAAAGAAGCGGTGAAATACGGTAGCCACCCTGTGGCCCTGTATTCGCCTCATTGCGGGGAGATCAGCAGAGAGCGGCGTGAAGAATGCAGCAGCCCGGGGTCTTCGCCCGGGCTGTCTTTTTGTAACCGGTGAAGTGAGGCTACTTGCCGGCAGGATAGCCGTGCAACAGTGGTCCCACGGAGTTCGAGAAGATGTAGTTGGCTCGGCGATCCCCATCGATGGTCCAGAACATCGCCCCGATCATTGCCGGGTAGCCGCCGGGCTTCTGCAGCTTGTAGCGGGTGCCCGAGGGAGGCTTGCCGGTGATGATGTAGTCCATCGACTGCGTGACCTCGGTGGGCTCGACGTCTCCCACAAGAAAGCCGACCGCGACCTTGTCCGCGGGCATGGGCGGGAAGAACTGCTTCGGATCACCGCC
>Ga0164242_10000485_pt1 | contig 47652 bp, 25 predicted proteins | sample OricomgcompostMG_FD_108783 | JGI IMG/M metagenome (GOLD analysis project Ga0164242, IMG submission 108783) | Miracle-Growth compost microbial communities from Emeryville, California, USA - Original compost - Miracle growth compost (MG) ... | reverse complement strand
TAGCCCGTTCCGTGACCGGAGGGGAAGTTGTAGCCTCCCGTCCATCCGTTGAGGTCTCCGCTACCGTTGATATAGACATTGGCCGAACACGCGGGACTACCACCATTGTATGGATATCCATTGGAGTTCGTTGCATAAATATACTCACTCCAATTGACTACTGAATAAGGGCCGGTTCCATCCCGTCCCTGGCTGGCAAGAGTCAAGTCTAGTCTGATCTGGGCATCCATAGATGTACCTGTTGTTGGCAGACTTCCAACAAGAGTTGTAGGCAGGCTCGTCATGTCACTCCAATGTCTCTTCTAGTATTCTACCCTAGATAATTGACGGTTAGGTGGCCATTGGAATACGTAAATTCGTGATCTCCAATTCGCAACTTGGATCGAACATGGGCATTATTCATCGCAGGACGCACATCCCCCGTAGTCGAAGAGGGTTCAACCCAGAATATGGGATTGTTGCTGCCATCACGGACTTGCACACCGTTCTGATATGTGAGCACACCATAGTCATTGGTCAGTCCACTGTGGAACTCTACCGCATTGGTGATTGCCACACCGGAATCTCCGGTGGTTCCTGTCGCATTGGAGATTTCCGTAGCAAGTTCGGAGAGTGTAGTCTCTATTGGGGTGATGTGAGAGTCTACTAGATCATCAATCTGGGTATCGATCAGTGTTTCGGCGGCTCCTGCGTAGAAGTTTGTCCATAGCTCCGTATTATTACCGATTGCATCAGAGAGATTGGTGATGAAGGAGGAATCGGACAGGTCGATAGCACTGCCGTTGAGTGCACCGTCTGCAATGATCATATTACCGGAAACATTGTCTACCGATAGCAGGGTGTTACCGTCCTGATCATAGGAGGTGATGGCATACGAGTCGATGTGGACACCCGCATCCACCTCTGAAGTGGTCTGGAAGATTGGGCTCGTGGTGGTACCATGTTCCGCATCGGTGATGATGTCCCCGGCTTGCAGCTTGGTGACGGAGAGTGATCCGTTGATGATGGTCTCTCCGGACACCTTGCGGCGCAGGTAGGCGTCATCGATGGAGAAGATGGCTCCGGACCCCGACGCGGTGGACTGGATGACCTGGAGCACAATGTATGCCGCATCGGAAGCTGTGACGGCTCCCGACACGGTGATCGGGGAATATCCGGATGTATCAGGGGTACGGGGCTCTACAGAGGTGATGTCACTCTGAACCAGGGACCCGGAAGCATTGTAGACAGCAATACGGAGGGATAGACTGCCTTGGGTTCCGCTGACTGCTTTGATGTAGGCTTCACCGTAGAATTCGTCTCCGACACCAGAGATCGGGTGAATGTCTGTGTTGGTCGGGTTGCCGTTGTAGGAGAGCAGTACTGTTCCGGCTGTGGTGGACTCGGTGACTCGGTAGGCATAGCTTCCACCACGATGCTCCGTGGTGACGGCACTGATGGTTCCGGCTGCATAGTTCGGGTAGATTCGGCTCGCTGTCCCTGTGGAGGGGTCAATGGCGTCAAGTTCCGCACCGGGATTGGCGATCAGGTTGTCAAGCCCCGCAGCGACGAGCTTGGTGAGTGGCACGGAGCTATCGAGCAGGATGCTGCCGGTGTAGCCGGAGAGAATGTTGCCATCTGACTTCTGTATTGTCTTATTCGTCAGGGTTTGGGTGTCTGTGGTTCCGACGAATGCTCCGGATGGTGCTGCTTTGGTGGCAGTGATGGCGCTTGTACCATTTCCAACGAGAACGTTTCCGCTGGCCAGTGTTGTTGCTCCGGTACCGCCGTGGTTCACAGTGAGCGTTCCAGATATGCCTGGTGTTACATTAGCTGATCCATTGAAGGATGCAGCAGTAGTTGATCCCAAATTAGTTAGAATAGTTCGAGCCGTAGTGAGTGTTGCGGCGGAGCCTGTGGTGCTGACCGAAGCAGTGCCCGTAAGATTGGCCGCGTCTAAAGCGTCGTCACTAAGAAGGAAGTTCTTCTGATTGTACTGAGGACGTAGGGAACCATATGATAGGCCGCCGATGCCTGCTACGGGGTCAGTAGTTCCTGCCAATACGGCAGAAGAAATCCAAGACACCACATAAGGCGCTCCCGCGGAGTTTACACTCGAAGTGTATACTTTCCAACCAACGTAGGTATAGGGTAAATGCCACCAGAGAGAAGCGCCAAAGGCCCCCGACGTTCCTGTAGAGTTAGCATCATCGTCAACAATCAATGTTAGAGTAGAGGCAGAGGCAGGCCCAGGAGCAGACACTGGGACAATACTTGCGCTACTAATCCATGATGTTGCAGTGGAGCCTCCACGGATATTAACATCGAACTCATATATACCACTTCGAACAGCATTTTCGTTAGTAATTACGAAAGTCAACCGCATCTCGTAGTTCGTGTTCGAGCCGTTCGATGCGCGAGTGATCGTAGCAATCTTCGCCCATTGCCCCGAAGTACCGCCTGGAGACGGGATGGTCGAGACGAGGTACCCCGGCAGATCAGCGCCGATTGCATGTGCGGCTTCGTTCTGGGTAGTCGCTCCCGTACCACCGTAGGAAACTGGCAGTGTCCCTTTAATTCCAGGCGAGACATTAGCACTACCATCAAAGGATGCTGATGAAGTAGAACTGAGATTGGTTTGAATGGTGCGGGCAGTTGCGAGCTTCGTAGCGGTACCGGCGTTGCCGGAAACCGACCCAGAAATAGTGGACGAGAAGGTCTTGGTGCCTGCAATTGTTTCGTTACCAGTGAGGTGAACAACGGTACTATCTGCGGATTTTGCATTCAACTGTGTCTGAATGTTGCTGGTAACCCCATCAGTGTAGTTCAATTCGGTCGTAGACGCAGTGATTCCGTCTAGAACATTAACTTCCGCTGCTGTGGCAGTCACATCCGTGATATTCGCCAGAATGTGGTTGTGTGAGTTATCTGCTACCGTGGCCGTGATCGAGACATTGGCAGACCCATCGAACGAAGTCGAGCCCGACACATCTCCCGTCAAAGAGATTGTACGGGCAGAGGCCAACTTAGTAGCAGTAGCCGCATTGCCCGTCGTATCCACACCGATAGACCCGACAATACTGTACCCAGGAATATTGGTCAGTGTGTTGTCCGCACCATCGATGGACTTGTTTGTCAGTGTACGAGCAACTGAGGCCTCATAAGCCTGCTCAGCCTCCATACGACGACCAGTGATGGTGCCTACAGCAGAACTGGTTGCATTCTGAAGATTAGCATCTGAGATTTCGCTATAAGTTGAGTTGTTCAGTGCACCGAACAGTTCCCACTGTGTGCCATTGAATCGGATAAACCATGAGGTACCCTGAGATTCAGTGTTTGTGGCAGCAGATGACCCCAAGTAAATGGCCCGAGCCGTGCCACCGTCGATAGCCAAGGTCGGAGAACTAGCTGAGTTCGAGTTGGTGAGCGTGACATGCACAATATCACCCACAGCAGGAACATAACTACCTCCTGTTGTGGTTCCCACCTTTGCGGCCGTACCTGCTGCTGTAGACGAGGACACTTCGATGAACGTCATGGTTCCAGCGGAGGTCTTCTTCGCGTCAAGCTCATTGATTGCAGCTTGTAGGTCTGTGGACGTGACCCCGCCAGCCGGAGTATTGATGATCTCTACAGCATTAAGCTGACGCCATGAGGGGGCCGCTGCTGTGGCGCTAGTCGTGGAGGCCAGTACCTTCCCTGCCGTGCCGGTCCCGGCGATGGTAGCGACACCAGTACCGCCGTTTGCAACTGGCAGAACACCCGTGACTCCGATATTTCCTGCCAGCGGGTTTGCCGCGGTTGTAGACGCCAGGTTGGCTTGGATATTGCCGGGAGTGGTCCAAGCTGCTGTCGCAGCTGTACCTGTGCTTCGAAGGTACTGCCCTGCCGTAGTCGTAGACGCAGGAAGCTGTGTGGTCAGTCCCGTGATTGAAGACTGTGGGAGACCCGTGATCGTCGTGCCCGTGACGGTAGTGATTCGTCCTTGAGCATCCGTGGTGAACACTGGGACACTGGTTGCTGATCCATAGGTTCCCGCGGTGCCAACATTGGGCATGGAGATCGTGCGGTTAGCGGTGAGATCACCACCACCGGTAAGGCCGGTTCCAGCGCTGATAGTTCGGTTCTTATCTGCGCGACTGTTGTACACTTGGCTGATGGCTGTTTGCGTGTCGGTTGCCGTGATCGTGCCGTCTAGGGCGGTGAATCCGATATCTGAAGCCGTGAGAACAACAACACCGATCTTGCCGTTGACAGAAGATACCGCATCTGTTGTGTCAGCCTTCTCCCAGACGCCTGCGGTGTTATAGATAGCATAATCACCGACCGTGAATATCAAAGACCCGGAACCCAGATTCTGGGTTCCTGCCACTGATACTCGGTATACATCACCAGGGCTACCTGTGCCATCAGCCAGTGTAGGTGTGTTGGTGGATGCGTTCCAGGTTCCTTGGTATTCCATCACTGAGTTAGGAAGCTGTGCCACCGGAACTTTACCACCCGCATCCAAGGTAGCCACACCGTTGGCGCTTCCTCGATCATGTAGCGCCACGAGGTCGGCATTCGTGGCCCCGGAGGAGTGCAGAACGTTGATCTCTGCGGCTGTGGCAGTGAGCCCAGCAGCGGTGAGGATTCCTGCGGCAGTAGTGGCACCGGTACCACCATTTGCGATAGGCAAGGTACCAGTAACACCGGGGGTGATGTTGGCCGTACCATCGAAAGATGCCGTGGAGGTCGAGGCAAGATTGGTTCGAATCGTGCGTGCTGTTGTCAGCTTGGCGGCTGATCCCGTCGTGTCCACGTTGATGATGGCTGGGAGGGAGAGAGTGGGATTGCCGCTGACACCATCGCCGTTTGTTACAGTGATCTGATTGGCTGTGCCAGTGAGGGTTCGGCTAAGGTAGGTGCCGCTGGCTGTACGAATCATAAGGCCGTTTGCGGTGAAGTCGGCGTCCATAATGGCTCCGGCAGCCGCAACATTCGTGGCGTCGGTGACATCCGCGCCGGATTCTATTCCGGCGAGCTTGGTCTTATCTGTAGCCGAATATTGCTTATAGGTGGTGCCATCAGCTACATCATCCTGGGTCAGGACAACATCACCGGTCTGACCATTGACACTAGAGACAGCCCCGCCACCGCCACCACTGCCGATAGGTGTACCATTGACGAGGAGTTGTCCTCCGGGGGTGACCAGGTTCATATTACCGTTGGATGTGATGCTGTTCACACCTCGGAGGTCACCGGAAACCGCCGCAGTGATCGCAGGACCATGCTCCGAAATATCGGAATCGGACAAACTCACCGAGGCGGTCGTGTTCTTGCTGGAACGTTCCAGGGTACTGACACGGTTAGTGAGGTCGAGAAGCTGCTTATTGATGGTATCAGCCACGCTTGTCCACCTCCGATTCTGTTGTCAGGTTCAGTGTCACCTGTTCGGGGAACGTTGTGCCATCAGGTACCTGCACACTGTAGGAATCGATCTTTCGAACCAAGACATCGTTACGGGGCTCCATGTCACTTTGGAGCCGCATGAGAATGAAATCATCATCAATGATCAGTGAGCACCAGTCCCCTGGACTATATGATCCTACCAGAGGCGGGATGGAGCCATTCACAGACACACTCAGGGCTGCACCAGGAGGACGAGTCTGAGATAGATATTTCTGAGCATACGAGTACAGGAGTGTCTCATCATCGACACCATCGATCTTCTCCGTACCATCCAAGAGTGGCCAGCGTCGAGACCCGGCTAGGAGGTCCATGGCTGCGGCTACCGAGGACTGCGGGCCAGCATCCGGACCTAGATCAGTCGATCCCTGGGCAAAGAAGCGCGTGGTGGAATCCTCAGCGCTCTCCTGAAGGGACAGTGTAGTGATTGATCCCCCGGGGAATTCGAACACGAGCTTGTCCGCACCGAATCGGCTGGGCGGGGAGGCTTCGCCTTGCGCGGGCGGGTCTGGGAAATTGATCGGGAGCAGAACGAACGTCTTGCGGAATGTGCCCCATTCCTGATCATAGGAGCAGTCGATCCGGTATTCGAATCCGTTGATGGTGGAGGAGTAGGTGTCAAGGGCATCCCCCAGGTTGGTCAACTCGAATCCACGGTAGGCGACCGGTTCCACATTCACACCCGAGTAGTTCCGTGTCGAGTATTCTATGCCGATGCTGGCATTGCCAGGATACGGACCGTATGTACTGACAACGGCCATAGGCTGCACCGTGGCTTCCCCCAGACCATAGATCGTCTTCGGCTCCAAATCAGTGTGAGTCTTGGCGAATCGGAAGGTGAAGTCGTCGGGAACATCCGATATGATGAACGTGCCATTATATATATCCGATGCGGTAACAAAGGACAGGATGTTGGCGGATTCTTCCAACACATTACTAGGATTGCTGAGCGGGAAGGTGAACGTATCATCGGATATGGTAGTGATGGTATGCACACCGTTGAAGATGGAATCAGCGGTTGCCGTACCGCTCGTGTCGCGGAGGCTTTCTGCATAGGTGGCAACTTGGCTGAATGTGAAATGGAATCGGTCAGCGGCAGTGATAGTTCGAGACCCAAGATGACGACTGTCTGTGTACACGTTCGGCGGTGTGCTCTCATCATCCGTGGGCTGGGGCAGTACGGCTGTGGCTAGATCGTTTCCCGCAAGTGCATATTGCAGTGTGGTGGAGGAGGGGACGTTGCTGACACCATACACGCCGTTAGCCGGACTCCACCCGGTAACGGTGCCGGACACAGATCGGACAGTGGCATTCATGCCTGGCACGTTATAACTGACGGTACCACTGCCGACTGCGGAAAGATAGAAGTCACCATTGTAGATGGAGTCCGCACTAGTGACTGTTCCGGAACTTCGAGCGACCGGCGCGAGAGTAGTCGTTGTGTCATCCTCCATCTGGTAGAGAACTCGGGTATCGGTGTATGAGAGTACCGTGAAATCACCATCGAATGGGGCACCGATTCCTGCTACTGTAATGTTCTGGGTCTCCTGGAAGTTGTGAATGCTGGAGAGAGTGAGAATGGCGATGCCGTTCACCATCTCAGTAGCGACGATATTTCCTACCTCTGAAATACCGGCGACACTGATGGAATCGTTCGCGCTATAATTGTGTGTTCCGATGGTCAAGGTGACTTCACCATCTGTGAGGCTGCGTGCCGTAACCGTATTCACATCGTAAACAGAATCCACCGTTATGGTTGATCCCCCAGGAATGTTGTGGTCCCCTGAAGTGGTCAGCGTGACAACGCCAGATGTCTGGCTCTTACTGACGATGATGTAGCTGTCTACCATATTCTCGATGGTGACTTCATCACCGACCGTGAAATTGTGTGCAGGTAGAGTTGTGAAGGTGACAGCGGAAGTGCTGGCGGACTTCTGCACGATATTAGCCGTGTCGCGCAAGCCAGAAATCGTTACAGATGATCCAGTAGGCAACTCATGAGGAACAGCAGTCACAATAGTGGCGATACTGTTAGCAGCATCTAGAGACTTCTGCTGGATCGGGACTACATGGTCCACTCCGGCTACAGTCACAGAGTCTCCGACAGAGAATCCATGTTCATCTTCTGTCGTGAGTGTAGCTACATTGCTGACAAGCTTGCTTGCAGCGACGTTAACGGTTGTCGCACCTACGGCCGCGGTCGCGGCTGTGAATGTGGTGGTCGGAATGGTCAATGGGCTCAGGACAGCATAACTGAATTTGGTCGGGGAATAGATGGCGGTGATCGGGAAGGTGCCGTTCAGGATCGACCCGTCTGGGTCTGCATCATATCCGCAGAAGACTTGTACATTCTGTCCGACTAGGAATCCATGATCGCTTTCTGTAGTCATGGTCACGACATTGCCGATGGCTCCTGCTGAAATGACGATCTGGTCATTTGCCGTAACTGGAGTTGCAGCCTGTGTGCCGCTCTCCTGGTAGCTGAACACATTCGGATACGGAGTAGCGGTGACAGCATATTCACCATCGAATTGTGGACTCAGGTCTTGTACCTGTACGGCCTGTCCAACTGAAAGATTGTGATCTTCCTGCGTCGTAATGGTGGCGATTCCCCCGCCAAGCTGGGACTGGATGATGTTGATACCGTAGCTGATTCCCGGTTCGATGTAGGCATTCGGGAAGTCGGTTCCTACGAAGTCTGCGAACGCGGAGTCCAACAGGTTGCGTACATAGTCGTAGGTGTCGGATCGTACTGTGACGGTGACTTCCTGATATGTTCCTGACGGCACTGGACGTTCAGCGGTACCGGATACGGTCATGCGAGTCACGTCACTGCCGATATTGGTGACGGTGAAGACGTTGGTTGCAGCGGAGGCAGTCAGACCGATGATGAACGTGCCATCGAATTCGGTTCCTGTTCCGGACACGGTGATCTGGTCGCCATCGTTGAACCCATGCTCGGAAGACGTGTAGTAATAAGCGACATCTGCGGTACGCTCGATGCTCGTAACATCGGCTACACTGTAGCCGCCGATGAGCGAGAATCCGCTGAGTGTCGGAGCCGGATCGGCGGTGACACGGTAGTAGCCGTTGTATTTGAAGTTCTCGGGTTCGTAGAACTCCAAGTGGACCGAGCTTCCGGCATTGACCTTGGTATTAGACCCGTAGTCGAAGACGACAGTTCCAGAATCTCCATCGATGACTACGGTTGCGCCGTATTCGTGGTTCCAGGTCTTCCAGATGAATCGGTGGTGGAGGTAGCTGGTGAATTCGGAACCGGACACCTGGAGGTCTTTGCTGACAGCATCATATTGGCGTGCCCAGATGATACCACCCCAGACGCAGATGTTATCACGAACGACATAAAGTGCTGTCACACCCGGCGCGGTACTGTTGTAGAGATCATATTGTTCGGTCTGCGGAATGACTGGAATGGTGCCTTCGAATGTTCCAGCGTCCTTCAATGCCCGGCCCCAGGTCACGGCTCGGAACGGAATCTCGGCTAGAATACGGTTGCTGAGCAGGTCTACCGTATAATACCGGTAAACCGGAGCGATATCCTCATCAACCATCTCTAATTCCTGTCATATTCTGTCATTTCAGCAATAGTCTGCCGACTTCTATCATATCAGAGAATCTTGGTTATCCTGCCCAACCGGAACGGTATTTTATGTCAATTCTCGCTGGGGAGGAGGCTCGATATGCGTCTCCGGGAGCGGAAGTCTCTCGACTGGATACGTCAGCTTCTCCGGTGGTCACAAAGGTGAATGTATCGTAGGATGGCACACCGGCTACGGTGAATTCACCATTGAACTCGTCACGGTTCGTGGTGTCCGTCACGATTCCAGCCGCGTTCGTCTCTGGGAGGTCCGCGTTGGTCTTGGCGTAGGTCAACGTGGTGGGTGAAGGGATACTGCTGATCGTGAATCCGCTACCGTTGTAGATTGCTCCAGCCGTGTTCGTCACCGTGCCCAGTGGAACAGCTACGGATGCGATAGCCACACCGCTGTAGTCATAGGTGAATGTCTTGGCTCCGGTGTTCACCGATGTCACGGTCTTGGTTCCGGACAAGGCTTGGTTCGTGGTGTCTGTAAGTGATCCCGATGCACCAGATATGTTGGAGATATTGGAGGCTGTCTTGGCATAAGTCAGCTTGTTGGCGGTTGGGATCGAGGTGATGACATAGGTGCCGCTGAAGGTGGTATTGGTGTTGTTGGTGATGGTTCCTGCGGATGTGGTCAGCGCCACATTAGCGTTGGTCTTCAGGTATGTGATGGAGGTTCCGGAGGCGCTCGTAATCGTGTAGGTCCCGTTGAAGACAGCATTGGTGTTGTCAGTGGCTGCGGAGAGGGTTCCCACGTCCTGTGTGAAATTGGAACTCGGTGTGGCACTCTTCGCATCAGAACTCGGGCCTCCCCAGTTTCCTGGGTAGCCATCACTGAAGGTGTCCGTGTATGCGTTACGAGTTTTGATCGTGTATGTCCGGGCCGTGCCAATTGGGAGGTTATCGATCATATAGGAACTGACCGAGTTGGAGACTTTTGCTACGAGAACTTCGGTTCCACTCGTCTTGTCCAGAATGGTATAACCAGTGATACCACCCGGTGTGGTAGTCCAGGACAGTACAAGACGACCCGGCACACCTGTAGAGGCGGTAACAGTAAAGTCAGCGGGTGCGGGGGATTCTCCCAGAGTGGTGACTGTGGAAGTGTTTGATGCTGAGGACTCCGATCCTTCAGTGTCAGCCAGCGCATTTCGTGCTGTGATATAGAAGGTGTAGGTGGCTCCGGGAGTGTAGCCGGTCAGACTGGTAGAGGTACCAGTCCCCGTAGTCTGATGCTGGAGTGTGCCATCTGAGAGATAGATGTTGTATCCGGTGATGCCACCTGTACCCGTCTGGCTTGGGGCTGTCCAGGAGAAGTTGACCTTACCGGCCGTACCGCCATCAGCCGTAGCTGTGAACGCAGTCGGGGCGGAAGGAGGGCCGGGAACAGTGGTGCTTGCGGATGAGGATTGTGCACTTTGTGTGCTGTTTGCATCTGCGAAGCTGTTACGAGCCGCAACGGTGAAGGATGGTGTGGTGTAGGGAGTCAGTCCACTGACCACGTAGGTTGTTCCGGTACCGGTCGTTGAGGCAATGAGTGTGCCACCCTGATAAACCTGGTACCCGGTGATCCCACCTGCGGTGATGGCTGGTGCAGTCCATGATAGAGAGATTCGCCCGGTGACCGTCGTGCTAGCGGTAGCCGTCAGTCCGGTCGGTGCACCGGGGACTCCTGGGGCTGTGGCGGTTGCGGAGCTAGAGTTGACGGATTCGGTTCCAGCCTGGTCGGTGACGGGGTTTCGAGCACGAACCGTGTAGGTGTAGGAGGTGCCTGCTGTCAGTCCGGAGTCAGCATACGACAGACTGGTTGTGTTGCCGATGTAGGTGCCGCCTCGGTAGACGTTGTAGCTGGTGACTGCCAGTCCGCCGTTGTCAGACGGGGCTCCCCAGCTAACGGTGATACGGCCAGCCGTAGATGTGCTGGGGGTCGCGTTGACACTGGTGGGTGCGGTCGGTGGTAGGTAGTAGTCGTATGATCCACCGATGGTGCCAGAGTAGCCGAGGGCTCCTGCGGCATCATCTGTGGAGCCGCCGCCGCCTCGGTTGAAGTGGATGGGGGTGGAGTTGTTTCCGTAGATGTAGAGAGTGGTGGTGCCACCGTTGACCAGCCACCATCCTGTGCCTGCTCCGACCTCATAGGTGGGGAGTCCGGAGTTGACAGGGAGTCCGAACCATCCAGTCTGTGCACTACCGAGAGCCAGATACGCGCTTTGGCTGCTGGCTGCGGATATCCAGGCTCGTACGGCCGTGATCATCGCATATGTGCCACCGTTGGCGCATGCTCGTCCACCAGGAAGCCCGATGGGTCCTGTGTGGATAGGGAATGAGCCAGAACGGGTATTGGATTGTCCGGTTCCGGTTCCACCGAAGTCTACTCTTGCCATGGTTCATTCCTCCTTATGTAGCGTAATTGTATGCGAAGGTGGTGCTGGTGACATTCTGGATCGCATAGGTTCCATTGAAGGTCTGGTTGGTGTTGTCCGTGAGTGTGGCTCCGGAACCGGTCTTTGTGCTACTGGTCGCTGTCTCTTGGCCATATACCAGGAATGTCAATGAAGTGGATGTAGGGATCGTCTCAACGATATGTACTCCATTATAGTAGTCACTGATGGTGTTGTCGGTGACGGTTCCGGTCTGGGCTGTTGTACTCTCCGACAGGCTGGCAGAAGCTGTATAGGAGATCGTGGTGCTGGTGACCGCCGTGATATAGAAGACACCGTTGTAGGAGGCGTTCACTCCGGTGACGGTGATCTTCTCCCCGACTGAGAACGTGTGTGCAGCGAATGTGAGTGTTCTCGTGGTTCCCGATGAGGCACGGTTGGTGATGGTAGCGGTGCTTGCGACACCGATGTTCACGGTGATCTTGTCTCCGACTGAGAAATTGTGTGCCGCCGATGTATTCAATGTGGCCAGGTAGCCTCCGGCTGATCCGGCCATGGATCGGGAATTCGTCAGCGTTGCTGTAGTCGGAAGTGCAATGGTCACCTGGTCGTTGGTCGAGAATCCGTGGGCCGCGGAGGTGGTGATAATAGCCTGTGATCCGGATCGCTGCTTCTTGGTGATACTCGCTGTGCTTGGAAGCGCAACGGTGATCGATTCACCGGGTAGGAATCCATGGCTAGCTGCGGTAGTCAGGGTGGCTTGATTGGAAGACAGGGCTTTGCTCGTGATGGTGGCCGAAGTTGGCATAGCCACAGCGACTGCATCCCCGAGGGAGAAATTATGAGCACCCTGTGTCGTCAAGGTCACGACATTAGATGCGAGGCTCTTGGCTGTTGGGGTGGCGGTTATCGGCAAGTCCACGATGACGATATCTCCGGCTGTGATACCGTGGTCGTCTACGGTTCGCAGTGTTGCGGCAGTGGTCGTGGCTGTCTTATTGTCTACAGCGATGGTTTCGACCGAGGCGACATCAATCTCATCCCCGACTGAGTATCCGTGTGCTTCTGTGGTCGTCAGGGTGACGACGTTGCCGGTGAGACTCTTCTTCACCAGTTCTCGGTCAGTTGGAAGATTGATGATGACCGATTCACCGGGAATAAGCCCGTGAATGTCGTCTGTGGTCAGTGTCACGATGTTGCTGAGAAGTTGCTTATTGATGACGCCGATATGGTCAATCGTATCGAAGTACTCGATGATGTTCGTACCGGGTGCGATGGTGATCCAGTCCGTCAGGGTTTCCAGTTTGTTACGCTGTCCAGTGGTCTGCCCATTGAAGGTCACACTGCGGTTGTAGGTGTCGATGATTAGCTGGTCGTTGTTCACCAGGGTTACCGTACCGCTAGCTGGGCCTTCTTGAATATCATCAGAGGTCAGTGCGAAGTTGATGGTGTAGGGGAAGTCCTGGGTGGCCGAGGTGACCACATAATCTGAGGTCGTCGTGTCATATGGTGATCCGACTCCGGAGAGTGAGATTGTGTCTCCTGCAATCAGGCCATGGTTGGCGGTTGTGGTGATGGTGGCCACATTGTTGGTGACGGCTGTCGTTTCTACGGTAGCAACGGGTCCGGCTCCTCGGAGGGATTGAATGAGGGTCAGCGTTTCACTGGTCGCGGAGTTGTGCACCGTGGACCCGGCTCCGAGTGGCCCAGTCAGGGTCAGAACAGCGGTCACTGTTGCAGTACCGTTATTGTCGGTTTCTCCCGACCCGTCAGCAGCACCAAAGTTGACATGTCGATAGCCCTCAGGGTCGGAGTCATTCCACTCGTACTTGATCGGGTCTCCGGCCTTCAGACCGATGCTGAACTCAGTTCGACCTCGGGCATTGACGGTGCTGATCTGTGGCTTGCCACTCAATCGCACGAATGCAGCCTTCGTGGGCTCTTCTGCGGCTCGTAGCCATCCGCCGCGTCGTACGAGGTTACTGGCGGTCACTAGGCGGTCACGAGCCTGGGAGAGGGCTGCTCCGGTGTTCTTCGGGAAGAAGACTCCGGTCAGGTTGATGATACGAGCCAGGTACCGTCCGGATACATCATAGGAGCCATCTTCAGTTCCTCGGGGAATATCCGGTGAGCTTGGTTCAGCTTGTCCCCACCAGCCTTCTAGTCCGGTGCACACCCAGATGGTGCCGTCTTCGTCAATGGTGTTGAGGATAAGGTCGTTGAGAACGATATCTGCATTCAGTTGCAGTCCGTTGTACTGCATGGGTGTCGGTGTGGATAATACCTTGTCCGCAGCGGCTTTCTTTTCTGCCCAGGAGACGTTCTCGAAGAATCCTCCGACATATTCGGCCTGTTCGAAGAGGATGGCATCAACGATGAAGACTTGACCAGCCGTTCCGGCTGTGGGCTGTACCACTTGAAGTACAGCCCCAACGGCCGTGGCTGGGGCAGTCCAGACACTGGAGAGGCGGGACCAGTTCACATCATCAGAAATGCTGTAGGCACCAGAGATGTCCGTCTGAATGACCGAGTTACTCGCATCCAGCCATTGGACCTGTAGTACGAGGTCGGATGCTTCTGCTGCTGGGAGTACTAGTGGTAGTCGAGCATAGACAGAGATAGCATAGGGCAGCCCCGCGATGACCGTGATGCTGGCTGAGGAGAACCCCGAAGAGGCTTCAGCGGCTTTGGTGATGAGCAAGGCCTGGTCACCATAGAAGGCGTAGTCTGTTGTAATGGAGAGTGTGGCACCATTGAGTGCCGTGACATGTGTCAGTCCATCACGAAATGACGGGTCTGGGTATAGGTTTACTCTCGTGGTCATGCGAACGAGGCACCTCCCTTACGCTGCTTGAATGCCAAGATGCGGGAAATTCGCTCAGCCAATTCTTGTCCGCTCTCTCCTGGAAGCTGGGTTACGCTAATCTGAACACCGTTACCCGTGTTGTTCTGGGTCAGTGCGGTGATCAGTGCACGGTCTCGTGCAGAAAGTCCATTGTCGTCTAGTGGCTCGACTCGTTCGTCTTGTCCAGCCTCTCCCATGATAGCAGCTACACCGCCCGGGGTGGCCTTGACAACTCCACCCTTTGCGAGTCGTGGCAGGGAGACATGGCCAAGAGTAGGGATGCTCCAGGTTTGACCGAAGACGGCACCCACGGCAGCGGCGACATCATTCAATGGCTTGATGACACCGTTCACAATATCGATGATGCCGTTGACCATACCTTCTACAAGACCGAGCAGTCCGTTGGCCATGCCCTTGAAGAAGTCAACGATGCCGTTCCAGATGTTCTGGAATGCGGTGTTGATTCCGTTCCATAGTCCGTTCCACCATGATGTCACACCATTGAAGATATTCATCATTGTAGAAACGTAGCCGAGGAACAAATTCTTTCCCCAATCTACAATTCCATTCCAAATATCCTGGAAGAATTGACCAATTCCGGTCCAAAGCCCATTCCACCAATCGGAAATATTTTGACCCAAATCAACCCAAAACTTGACATAATTTATGGCTGCATTAGTTATCCAATCAACCATGCCGTTCCATGCGTCCTGGAAGAATGATACAATTCCGTTCCAAATATTTGTGAATGTTGTAGAAATTCCATTCCACAGATTGGAGAAGAAGTCTGAGATCCATTTCCACTCAGTTTGCCAAGCGAGAACGAACACAGCGATGGCAGTGGTGAAGAATTTAACGATATTGTCCCAAGCGTCTTTGAAGAACTTAACGATATTGTTCCAAGTATCAGAGAAGAACTTGACTATCTGATTCCAGTGACTGATGATGAGGCCGAGAAGGGTCCAGTTTAGGAATAGGTTAAGGAGGAAATTAAACGCGGCCTTGAATACATCTACTACGGTGTTCCATATAGATGCAAAGAAATCTGAAATACCCTGCCAGACTCCACTGAACCATTCTCCGAATGCTTCAAGGCCTGGTGTTATCCAAGATACGAATCCATTCCAAACATCGGTTATCCATTTGACGATGTTATCCCAGTTTGCTGCCAGGGCAATAATTGCTGCTACCAAGGCTCCTATAGCGAGGATGATAATACCGATTGGGTTGGCATCCATTGCAACGTTCCAAAGCCATTGTGCAGCCGTAACAATTCCCTGCCAAGCCGCAGTAGCAAGGCCAGCTACCTTAGAGGCAATAAGTACTGCTTTCTGAGCAATCCATTGAGCAATGTTGACGGCAATAGCAGCCGTGTTCTTGGCCAATGCTACCGTCATAGCTGGAAGACTCTTAAGCATCGTTCCAGTCCACACGGCTGCTGTTTTAATTCCTTGGGCGGCATTCTTTGCCAAATTAGAAGTAAATGACCCTACTGAGGTTGCGGCTGTTTTTAATCCTCCGGCCATGGAACTAAACGCGGAGCCCAACTTTCCAGCTACGGTAGATGCAAATGAAGCAACTGATGTAGCAGCGGTTTTTAGTCCCTGGCTCATTGTTCCGATAGCAGACCCCACTCGACCAATTCCCGCAGCAAGAGGGTTACTAGAATATGTCAATGCGGCCATACCTTGACGGAATCCGTCCAAGGTCTTAGAAGCTCCGGAGAATGCAGATACAATAGCCTTAGGTGCAGTGGCTAGACTCTTCACTACGGTAATCGTTGTACCAATGCCCTTAGAGACATTCATGATACTTCCGATAATGCCTTTGGTGTATAAGGTTACAAGTTTATTGACCACGAAGAATGCTGTACCAAAGGCACCGATCTGACCAATAATGGTGAACAATGTTCGACCAAAGTCACTGCTGAAGAAATCTGTTGCAATCTTGGCAAGCTCTTGCAGGGTTCCTAGGAAGTTCTTGATAGCCCCGGACTCGGACATCGCCGCAGCCAGCTTACCAACCTGAACAACCAGACCGGCGAGAGTAGGTGCCGCGTCTGTTCCGACTTTGACGATCTCCTTGATAGCATCCAGGAAGTCCTGGTTACTGAACTGTGAGAATGCCTTACCGATATCAGGATTCGAAGCCTGAGAGAAGATCGCCTTAATCACATCACCAAGAGAGCGAAGAACATCCTCAGCATTCTTGATGGTCGGATCAAGATCGTCACCACTCTTCTGAACTCCAGCCATCCACTTCAGGAACTGGTCACCCGGGCTCCCCTCCGCGAAGTTCGCCTTGATCAGATTGCCGAATGCTCCGAAGATACGCCCCAGAACCTTACCGAAATCAGCAGCAATATCACCAGCACGAGTGAAGAAGTCCTCCAACGTGCCTTCGGGTAGGCTATTCAAATACTTGTTGAACTTGTCAAAAGAGTCATTGACGAAATTGAAGAACCGTTCCGCCAGTGGAGCCGAAGCCGACAGGAGCGTCATGATGATACTCCAGAGCGTGCTCAGACCCTGACCAGCCGAAGTGATGATCTTAGCAGACGACTCAAAGATCGCAGATAGCTTGCTCAGATTATCCGCATTGGCCACAGACTGTGCAATGGCCAATGCCGCACCGCCGACCGCCCCGGACACACCCACCAGACCACTCTTGATAACATCGAACGGCTTGTCAGCAATAAGCAGCGTCAGAGCCTGCTGGATCGGCGGAAGCAGCGCATCGGAGACTGCTGCCTTCAACTGCTTGACCTTCGGCATGACTTCCTTAACCATGAAGTTAACGAAGTCCTTCTGCGTCTGTGTCAGGCCAGCCAGTGGGTCAGTCCCTCCGCCACCGCCACCTGCTCCGGCCGTTGCAGCATTCTGTCGAGCCTTCGCCAAAGCATCTTGGGCATCCGCCTCATCCTGGGCAGCATCACGGACTGTCTTAGCCCGATTAGCTTCCGCCTTGGCTAGTGCATTCTGGGCCGAGATAACCGCGTCTGTGCCCCGTACACCGGTCTTAGCGAGCCTATCCTGCTCGGCTTCAGCATCAGCAGCACGATCCTTTGCCTCTCGATATGCAAGGTCTGCTTCCTGATAGGCGAGTTCAGCTTCCTGACGAGCCCGAGAGTTCGGTGGTAGGTCTTGAACAGCAGCAAGCTTGGTTCGCGCATCCTCCAAGTTGAGTGCAGCACGCTTCTCAGCCAGGGCGGCGTCCTCCGCACTGAACCCAGCTTGCTGAATCTGCTCCTGACCCTCCTTGATTGCGGCATTCAGCTTGAGTTGTGCATCGCGAACATCATTGTTGGCGTCAATGATGCGATCTCGGTTATTCTGGATCGTCTGCGCCAGACGCTTCTCCGCATCATTGACTGCATTTGCGGCCGTGGCCATGGCACGCATCGAAGAGGTAGCAGCCCCAGATGTGCTCATCGACTTCGTGATGGCCGCACCTATACCAGAGAATCCGAGCTTGATCGCAGCCATGGCAGAGCCCAAGGCAAAGACGGCATTACCCAGTACAATCATGGATGCCGCCGCACCACCAGCAGACCCGATGAGGGAACCAAAGGCACTCACGACGGAAGCAATGGCTCCCACGATACCAGACAGAGTGGCTTGCAGGGTGTATGCTGTGGCAATCAGCGTGTGGAATGTGTTATAGGCCCGGTTGAGGCCGGGAATGGCCGTATTCAGGCCAGCAGAGAATCGGGTGAAGATATTGTCGAACTGATTCTTGTTGAATCCTCGTAGGAATGAGTTGCTGAGTGATTCTCCAGCACGGCGAGCATCAGAATCAGCAGAAGAGGAGGCCTTCGAAAAGCCCTTCTTGATGTCGTTACCGACTTGATCGGTAATAGCACGTACAATGACGTGCGCTTCTCCTACGAGAGCCATTTATTCAGCCTCCTCTCCTACTCACTTACTCAACGGTCTACTGGTCGGGTCACCTAGTCCTAGCGGGTCCGCACTATTCGCATCCAAAACTGTCGGTGGAATATACGGCTTCGTCTCTCGGCGCTTCGGATCAAACGGGTTCACCGACATCATCTCAGCCTGCTCTTCCGAGAAGGTACCGAAATCTGTTGCCGAGGCCGTCTGATAGGACTCCGTGCTGGCCTTCTTGGAGACATACGGGTACTTGTACTCCTTGTGGTAGAAGTCTCGGTACAAGGCCACCCGGATTGTCGAACGTGATGAGATGGATTCTTCGCTCTGGTGGTGCGTGTCCTCTTCGAAGAGATAGTGCAGCACATCCAGCGTCTGGCTGGCCTCCAACTCTTCGAGGTCGATCCCGCTCATCAGAGCCTTTCCGTTGATATAGGGCCAGAGGTCAACCGCCCAGTTGGTCAGCCCCTGGACGGCGCTTCCGGGCGATTCGTGTACTCCTCCATCAGCCATGCGGTGATCTCCCCGAGGGTCTCGGCTTCTACGATCTTGTCCGGAGACTCGATCAGATCACTGAATCGCGCATAACTTTCTGGAACGAGTACCTTCTCGAAGAACTCCAGCATCACACCCGCCGCAGCCGCATCTCCGGCTGAAGACTCCTTGGCCAGGTCGATCAGAACCTTGCCTTGAATTGCTGGGTGTGCCTGGAATTCCTCACCGTGAAGACGGAAGGAAAGTGGCTGGTACTGCTTGTTTCCGCCACCGAAATCCTTGAATCTGGACATATTGCTTCTCTCTTTCAGGATGTGTCATTTGCTCAAATCGAGCAAATCTATCATATCATGTATATGCCAGTATCAGACCGTCACTAAGGTACCTATTAGGCTTATTTCCCGGATGGTTGACATGATGTGTATATACAACACGACCCTTAGAGGTGAATCGAAGCATCTTGCCAGGCTTGGCATCAATGCCATGCGGTCGGGCTCCATTGTGGTGGATGGGTCTGCCAGCAGACTCCCAAATCTGTCCAGAACCGATCCAGACCTCTTGATATTGTCCGATGCGCTTATGCATAACATGGAGAGCCGCAGCGAGTTCTCCGGTGTCCTTGCCGACTTTGGCCTTACCGAATGCTAGGATCAACTCACCACGCTTGCGCATAGCTGTACCAATTTCTCCAGATGGTTCATTCTTGAATCGGTCGAATTCCGGCTCGTAGAATTTCACATCTTGGAAGGAGAACGTGAGTGACATGATCAACCAATCGCCATCGTCAAATTCATATTGACGGTTTGAACGCCACCACTTGGGTCCGCAGGAGACACGGTGGCGATCACACCGAGTCCAGGTCCACCGTCTGACCACTGATCAAAGGAGCGCAGGGCCTCTAGCAGAACCTGAACATCGATCATGGCCCAAGCGCTGCCCTGCATGATTCGATCAGGGGATACCGCCTTGCCATTCTCTCCAATTGGGAAGTTACGAGTCACAGCAATGTTAAGCACAGCACTCCGCGCTACATTGCATCGCTGAGGCTGTGTAGCCTGATCTCCGGGGTTACCGAGGTAGGCTTGGATCAGATTGACGGTGACCTGCTCACAGTCCTCCACAGCGCCTCCTGTGGTCCAGAACTGGCGAGCCGGGAGTGGGACACCCATCTGCTCGTACACGCCAACAACGGTGTCAAGCACACGTTGCATCATGTTCATGACGAGTTTGGCATCATCATCAATAGGGTAGTTGTTTATGTCTGGGATTGTCGTTGCCATGATTGTCTTTCGTTAACTGATGCGGTGCCGTGCCCGAGTCACATCCGGTGAGAACACCTTAGACTTGAGCAAGGCCTTGGATGGATTGACGGACTTGAGGAACATGTCAATAGCCGGGACACCTGTTCGAAGGTTGTCAATGAAGTCCTGCGAATCAAGAATCGTCCAGGAGACGTTTTGTCGAGTGACACTGGTCACACGTTCTGGGAGGGTGCATTCATCCTCTCGGCCACTCCATAGCAACGCGAACTGGATAGCCAGAGTCCGGGCTGCCATCTTGCCATAGGTGTTGGGTTCCACCCCGTACTCGTAGGTGACAAAGATGTCCTGCCCGGATCGCTTAGGGAAGACGACGAACCGGTGATCAACTAGATGGTATTCTGATGGATCGATCTCATTGCCTTCTAGATCAGTGATCTGGGTGATGGACCGTACAGGGGTGCCACGTAGCAGTACACGGCGTGCACGTAGGTCTTCTGGTCGGATAATGTAGCTATCCGGCACAATACTGAGTCCTACTCCGGCCACGTAGACGAGGATGTTCTCATATTCTCTGGAACGCATCAGGTATAGTTCCGTAATAGACTGAATGCCTGAGAACCGACGCCCAGATAGCGCCCACAGCAACTGTGATGCCGCTTCACATGCTTCCTGAGCATATTCTAGATCAGAAAACTCATCCCCTAAGTCCTCAGGGTTTATCCACAGATTGGCTGCCATGTTCACGTCCTTTCATTGACTAAGGCGGAGGCACCGAGGTGCCCCCGCCTTAGTGCATCGGGTTGTTAAGTTATCAGGAGGTCGGGTCATCCACCGAGTTGATGATCTGATCCACATCCTTGTCGGCGTTGTAGTTCACGTTGCCTGGAACATTGTAGTCAACATCCGGATCAGCCGTGGTGTCAGGCAGGTCAGTCACAGCACGCGGGCCAGCCGGAGATGTGACAGTTCCCGTGTCTGCCGCAGAGGTGACAGCCGTTCCAGTCTTCGCGTACGTGAAGGTGGTGGCAGTCGGAACGGATGCAACGAAGTAGGTTCCGTTGATACTCGTTGCCGTGGTTGCTGCTACAGTCACCTGGTCACCGATTTCGAGGTCGTGAGCCGCAGAGGTTGTGATAGTGACGGCTGTGGTGGTTGCAGAGACGTTGGAAATTGCGGCGTTGATCTCATCGTGCCAGGTGTAGAAGCCCTTGAGGCCACTTGGAGCCCAATCTACACGAGTGTAGGCGTAGGGGCGGTCCGTAGCAACTGGGAACTCCCAGCGACCATCAACACCTGTGTCGAACTGCGAGTTTCCAAGTCCGTATCCGGAGAATGTGGTGGCCATAAGACCATTCTCGATCACACGGTCACCGGAAAGGCTGAGCTTGACATATGGGAAGATGAACTGCCAATATGGAAGAGTAGCGGCTGGCTTACCATCTGCGATGGCTCGGGACCAGACCTCGATGGCGACACCGTTTCCGGATGGGTCGTCACCAACAGCCGGAGCAGCCCAACCGACGCTCTTGCGGTTCGGGTCTGCATAGGTGCCGATATTCTTCGTGAGCAGGAGACCTCCGGAGATCAGAGCGGTAAGCTCCGGGTCCGGGTCGCAGATTGCGAGTTCTGATGTGATTCGCTTCAGGGTGTCTGGTGACTTGTACGACACGCAGACGGCACCGTTCGCGGACTTCTCAGTGATCTCGTCGCCTTCCTCATATTCAGGAGTGAAGGAGAATCGGATGAACGCGGACGTGGTGTAGCTGTCGCCCGGCTCGTTTAGAAGGTTGCCGACAGCATCAAGTCGTGTGACTCGAATGGCCACACCTTGAATGCTAGTGGCATATTCCTGAGTGGCCATTTGGCTATCCTCTCGGTTAGGTGGAAGTTGGTTTTATTATTCTATCAGGTGGTCGGCAGGGTGACCTGTGCGGCGTACCAGACAGAAGTATCGAAACGTACGGATGCACTACGCTGAAGAATGACTTGGCCATCGTTCGTGGCAGTGACGGGGGATTGCTTGATACTGACAACGGTGTCGATCTGACCGAGGTCTACCGCGATATCAGTAGTGGTGCTGTACATCCACTTGTTGGTGGCTGAAGCCGCCGCTCCGGAGGAACCAATTGGTCCATTACCGGTGTAGCCACTTCCGATGACAACTCGGGTGCCTTGGCGTGTGATAGCCCGATCTTCGGTGGCGGAGTCTCCATCACCCTTGTACAGAATGCGACTGCCCAGTTCAGATGCTACGTCCCGGGTCATATGGATGACGCCACGCGCGCCGACTGGAGAGTTGGAGATGCTCTGCTCTAGAAGATGCAAAGCGGTATCTACGGACACAGCAGCCGTGGTCAAAACGGTTGCGCCACCAGACTTGCGCAGGAAGGCCGTATCATGACCATCTACCTGTGCAGCCGGTCCCTCCCAGAACTCTAGCTCCACGGCCTTCTGTGTGGCTGCTAGTGCAATGTCACGCGCGACTGCTTCTGGGTCTTCCCATGACAGATTCTGTAGTGTAATGGTGCGCTTGGTGACGATAGTGAAGCCACTGCCGGGTAGATAGATGGGCTTGCTGGTGTCAGTGGATACATCTCCACCAGTTACAGTATCGCTGTCACTGGCAGTGAGTAGGTTGATCGCCGGGGAGCCGATGACTCGGTAGTTGTAGCCGCGAAGCCACTGCTCATCATCAGATTCCCAAGATGTGACACGAGCCACGCTCAGGAGTCCACAAGGAGCCTGTTCAATGGGTGAGGCATCAAAGATGCCTTTATTGAATGCCATTGTAGAGGTTCTCCTAGCTTATCCTGAGCGTGGCTCGGTCAGTTGGTTGATTATTCCGCTATGACTCAGTAGTCAGATGCGGAAGCGGCACCGCCACCGGCAAGGTCACGGAGGGCGGCTGCGGAACCGTCTACCACGATGTTGCTGGTGATTGCGAGGGACTCGATTCCCACCTTGGCCAGACCCTCGAAGGTCTCAACGAACATGCGGTAGTCGTTGGTTCCGACGAGTGCGGAGTCGCGAACGATTCCGAGGTCGAGAGTTCCACCGTCGAGGAACAAGAAGGTACCCTCAGAGAAGAGGAACCACTTGAACGTGTCAGGGAACTCAAGGAGCGGTCCTGCGGTCTGAGCACCGAAGGTGTTCAGGTCGTAGCTGGCGGTCAGGCTGACATTGCTTGTGGCAAGGTAGCCAGCGATCTCAGCCTTGGTCACGTCGAGACTTCCGTCTCCCGGTGCGTTCAGGGTGAGGTCGGACATCATGGCCTCGTACACCCACATCGGGATGATGGCCTGAAGTCGGGTGTTCGGGTCAATACGGTGACGGGAACGGTAGGCCGCAGCAGCAACCTTCACTCGGACGAGGAAGTCACGAGCTACACCGATGAGACCGTTGGTGGTCACGGCGGTGGAGTTGGACTCCATCTTGCTGAGGGTGTTAAGCTCAGCGACTCGGGCGTGCTGGATGAGCGCAAGCTCGTTGTGACGAGCTACGTACTCCGGGTATGCTCGGGAGAGCAGGTTACCGATCTGAAGCTGGACGGTTACGGCGTCAACGTCCTCAGTGATGGTGCTAGCACCCTCAACAACGAGTACGTTCTTGGTCGCTTCGCCCGGGTCGGCGTCAGTCTCTGCGGTCCAGATGCCAACGGCATCGGCGTAGTCAGAGAGAACCGGTGGCACCACGAAGGTGATGGAACCGCGATCAGCCTGGAACTTCGGGAGGGAGTCCTTGACCGGTCGGGCGTCAGTTCCGAATCCGAAGATATCGTAACGGACTGGAGAAGGAGTTCCCCAACCACCGGAAGCGACAAGTGCCTCACGCTCTTCGAGCGCAGCAGTCACCTGTGCGGTGTTGGTCTTCTCGTCACCCTTCAGGACAAGAGCCTCTGGGTAGGTGGTAGCGAGCGAGGCCACAATGGTCTGCTCACCATCTCCACCGTTGACACGGCGGAGTGTGTCGAGTCGCTTAGCGAAAAGCTTTGCAACTTCATCCATATCGCTGATCTGGGAACCCGCCTGGTATCCCGGAATGTCGGCTCCCGCGGTGATTGCTACCGGGTTGCTGACAGCCTGGGCAACTGGGCGGCGATCAGCCGGAACCTCGATGGAGGTCTCTTCTGCTGATGCGGTCACGGTAAGTGCCTCTTCCTGAGCCTGCGGCTCACTAGGTGTTTCGGTGTTTGAGGCTTCTGCCTCGGCGGGTGCCTCGACCTCGGCCACAGTCTCCTCGGCGGCTGCCTCGGAAGCCTCTGTGACTTCTGTCTCGACTACGGCATCCTCTACGTCAGATGCCGCCTCGGCTTCGGCTGGTGCCTCGGCTTCGGAAATTTCTTCAACCGCAGCTTCGGTCTCAGTCACAGTCTCTTCAACTGCTGCTGGAGCCTCTTCTACGGCTGCCTCTGTGACGGTCTCGGTTGTCTCGTCCTCAGTTTCGGCTGATGCTGTCATCGGTTCTTCTTCCTCGTCGTCCGGGTCCTCAGGGACCTCGGGATCGTCTTCTGCTGGAACCTCGTCGTCCACCGCAGCTTCGCTGCCGTGAATTCGGTTGTTGAGTTCCTCGCTCTGTGCTGCCAATTCAGCAGCTAGGGCTTCGCGTCGCGCCTGTTCGCCACGCACGGAGTCCATCATGTCAGCGAGGTCTCGCATAGCATCAATTGACTGAGGAGTTCGATTCGATTCCTGTGTGTACAGAGCTTCAAACTCGCTGGTGATGCTGTCTTCGAGGTCCGTGATCTGATCGTCGGAAAGCTCGGTAAGAGAATCAATAGCCTGCTTGATGGAATCCACTTCTACCTCCTTCATAGGCCAGTTACAATAGCCAAACCTTTTGGCTATTTGAGTGGTTTTGACTGAGGTAAGGGACTCAGAACATTCAAGTGATGTTGAGGCGCTTGACCCTGGTTAATATACTAACACAATTTAGGTAAGCAATCGGAGCAAAGTGCTCATTTGCTTATCAATTTCAGATTGGTTCAGCATATTTCCTCCACGCATGAAGTCTTGTAGCGGCTTCACCACATCGGGATCATCTGGAACCTTCTTCTGCACACGCTCTACGAAATCTTGCATAAGATTACGCAGAACCGGAGGCAGGTCCGTGAATCGAACCTTTGCGGCCTGATTCGTGAAGGGAAGTGGCAGATTGGCAATGACTGTGCCGAGGTCCCGTGCGGACTGGCGGACATTCTTGATATCGTGTGAATCCAGTGAACCATCATCTAGGCCATCTAGCAGATTCTTAAGATCAAGAGCACCCTTAATCGCATCAGCGTAGTTTCCTGCGACAATTCGCTTGGCTTTTTGATTGATTTCATTGGCGATTTCAGTGTTTTCAGACTCACCAAGGTTGTTCTTTAGGCGTGCGAGGATGTCTCGAAACTGACCCTGGTAATCACGGGGCTGATGCCCTGGCGTGTACTTCACGTCCCCCTGGTCGTCTACATGTGACTCAATGTTGCCTGCGAACTCCCCGAGACGGGATCGCATGCTCTCCACGCTAGCCGCCATCGAGGCACTGCTACTCTTCCAATTGTCTGGAATGAGGTCACTACGACCCAGTGTGCGTGCGCGCTTCATGATGTGACGCTTGACCTTGGCACGATCTGACTCTTTGGCTCGGCCATAAGCTCGAATAGCGTTCTTCAAATCTGAAACATTGCGAATCGGGTAGCTTCCATCTGGAAGTGCTTCTCCCTTTTCGGCTGCGGCCTTGCGAGATCGCTGTGAAACATAACCGAATGATTCCATTCGTGCAAAAACTGCTTCCGCACTCGCATTCAGACCCGCATTGCGTTCATTCATTGCAAGTTCGAAGCGTCGATGTACCTCGTCCGCCTGTGCTGAGAGTTCTTGTTCCGTAATGGATTCTAGAGCTTCTAGTCTTGCGGTGAGATCAGTGATCGGATCGTGCCGAAGCTTCATCAGCGGGGCTGATCCAGCCGCAACCAGCGCCATCATATGACCGGATGCCACGAATGCTCGTGCGGTTGGGAATCCAGGCACGTTGACCTGGCAGACGGCCACCAACTCCAGGCTGCCACGAATCGGTCGCCAGTCTCCGGATGGAGCGGAGGCTCGGAATGCTCGGACCTGTTCCGCAGTAACACCCGGTCGGAGGGCTCCTGCTACCCAGATTCCGAATCCGTCTTCTCCCGCGTGCACGTCTGCTACGGCGGAGCCAGTGTCATCATAATGCTTGACGGCTTCGTTGGCGGAAGCTTCAAGGGCTGCATGTCCACCAACGAGGGTAAGCTGCCCTACTGTCACATCGGAACCGTCATCGGTGCGAAGCACACCGTGGTGGAAGTAGGCGTAGTTGCTTCGGGACTTCGGGGGATTGATACCTCGGAGGGCTGGGTTGATATGGGGGGTCGTCCAAGCAGCGATGTGGCCGAAGACGTGGCCATCATCGGTCACGGTCAAAGGAGTCGGACCATCCAGCTTAGGGTCACGGAACCAGTCACGCGGCGGAACAACAGGGATGGCATCCGCAATATAGCCTGCGGCCATCAACGCTGGCACGTCAACGGGGTCAGGCTCTTCCATGAAGAGACCATCTGGGAACACGTCGTCCTCCACAACTGGGTCTGGATACATCTCGATTGTTGCCTCCTGGAATGCAGGCTTCGCTACTATTGTAACAGCCATAACCCTGGCCTTCTTGACTCGGGTCTCATTAGCCTCAATGGTGGCCTCGTCAGAAGAAGCCGCCTCATCCATCTCTGATGAGCCACCCTTCCGAACTTTCGCCATGAAGTTGTCCATGTCCGCTGAGACGAATCGAAGCATGCCATTACGGATCATGCGTTCTGCTTCGCGACCCCATGGGCCAACATCGAAATGGCCATAACCCATTCCGATACCACCAGGAATCCGACGAAGTTCTTCGATACGACCCACGACAACAGAGCCATCATGGCCTTGTGCGGTTCGGAACTGCCAGAGCAGGGAGATCGGGAGATTGCGAATATCCGCAGCACCAGGCTCGACAAGACGCCCATCTCCGGATTCAATGCCCTCTGGGAGGGCCATAGGGATGAAGAATTCTCCACCGATCTGCATATCCGCCAGTGCTGACGCGGTAATGGCATTAACAGCCTGCCGAGCATCCTCATAGATGCGGTAAGTCGGCATAGCGGATGCAGTGATGCCGTGCAGTAGATGTTCTCGGGTGATCTCAGCCTTAGCCCGAAGTACGGAGGCTTGAATGACTTGATGAGAGGATCGTACGAACTTAGTGGAGAATTCCGGGCTACCGGAGGCATGCAGACTGTATGTCTGTCGGTTAGCTCGATCTCCTGGCCACATATGTGTCATCTCCTTGTGACGGAGAGAGCAGTAGCCCTTGGCTCGTGGTCCCATATACTTGCCGAGGTAGCGGACGCAACGAGTCCAGTCTCCCGGTGTGCCCCAGAGAATCTTGGCTGCTCCGGGACCCCGCGTCCAGTAGTGGCGTAGCTTCTCGGCTCCTCCACGATTGCGATCTAGACCGCCCGCAGCCACAACTGCGGCCTGCATGATGTCCTTACGTGGACCCCACAACACCTGTAGATCAAAGTCTGCACCAGCCAAGACGACGCTCTCGGGCTTAGGTGCGCCAGCCGGAAGGTCGGACTGATCTGGTAGCGGCTCATTCAGGACACGTTCGTCCTCTTCCGTGACAGAATCGCTACTGTCATCCTTGTGCTGGGACTCATCTACCTGAGTGAGCACGTCGTTCAATGTATCAGAGTTGAGCGGCACGACAGGCGGCGGCGTCGGGGACCGGAGGTCATTGAGTGTTTGCTCGTCTCGGACCCACTGACCATCCTGGCGGGTGTACACCATTGGGGAAACAGAACTGCTGCTGGCCGGTACCAGGCAGATCAGACTGAACACTGCGCGCGGATCATCAGGGGACACGACCGCCATGTACAGTGGCTGAACATCAGAAGTTTCGGGCGTGAGTTCTTGTGCACCGGACTGATCAGCTTCTGGCTCTCCCGCGTCTGCATGCAATGGCAGATACCAGGCGGTGTTCGAGATACCACTACGGCTTCGCTGCTTGAACCATTCCTGCAACAGCGGATGGTCGTAAGCGTTCAGTGTTAGGTCGTGTCCCAGAACATCCTTGACGTATTGGCCTTCTTTGCCGGTGCTGGTGCTGTTCGGTGCTTGGACGGATACGGGAGCCATGCCTTTAGCTGGAACGAATGACTCACGTTGCGCCTTCACCCAGGCAGGGAAATTATTGATCAAATTGTGCAGATCATCCGTCGTCATCGCGGGCAAGGTGCCGGGAATTGTGCCCTGAGTTCGGTTAATCGGCGTACGAGGCTCAGCTAGAATTCCAGAGAAATCAACTCGTGGCAGTGATGCAGGCTTGCCGGGGATGTTCACAGTGCCAGGATCGACGGCTGCTACCTGGTTTCCAGGGAGAATCTGGGTCGTACCATTGTCCAGTTTGACTTCTACGGTGCTGTTCTGAGGATTGACTTGTGTGATCGTACCGGTAGCTCCTGTACCCCCGACCTGTACACGCGCACCCTGCTTAGCAAACCGGCCGTTGGAGTCACGGACCTGCTTGGAGGCGTTCTCACTGCGCTCTGCCGGGGTGTACACGCCATCGCCTTCAGTGCCTCCGTTGACGGCTGCGGAGGTGAACTCCTCGAAGGCCGCAGCAGTGATCGTGGAATCCAGTAGCTCCCAGTCCAGATCATCGACGGCATCACGGACCATCTCGGATTCGTTCAGGTCAATGTCCTCTACGAATACGGGGCCATATTGGAGATGTGCAGCGATATAGATAGCCGATTCTGGGTCGATGAGGATGTGGGTCACATCTTCACGAGGTGTTCCACCATCGAGTTCTTCATCGTAATCCCAGATGTTCCAGTCTACGTGGCCGAGATCATCCCAGTTGTTATCATCCCAGACATAGACACGCCCATCGATATCTATACGGTACAGTCGGTCGATTCCACTACCTAGAGTGGAGATGCGGACGACAAACTCAGGCCCGACATCCCCGTCTGTCTTTGTGAAGATGTCTGTGATATCTCCTGCGTCCGCAGTCAGCGGTTCCTTTGATACGATAGCGGTAGCCCACTTATAGGCGGCATTGCCGCCATACAAGTTCCATGATTCTGACTGGGCTTCATGCTGATGCTGTTCGAGACGATGAGTGATATTCACCAGACGATTGAAGTCAATCTGCCCCCCGGAGGCCAGTAGACGTGCGGTGGCATACGCCGCATGAGAAGCCGAACTGGACGCCTCTAGGGCAGCCTGTGCTGTTCGCTGCACCCCGCGAGGAATCGTATACAGCCGTCCCGTCTCTTGTGGAATCTCATGACGAAGGGACTCTAAGGCGAATTCTGCGGCTTGTACATCCGATTCCGAATACTCACCATCCTCCCAAGGGCGAGAACTCGCAAGGTCACTGAAGGACCCTGTGGCAGTAACGACTCCTACTCGGGAATCGACCACAACAGCTTGAGTATTGTCAGAGAACAGCGCTTGGTGGCCGTATCGTCCGATAAAGGATGGCATTTCACTCCTCGGAAGAATCGGAGTCCTCCTCAGGCTCCGAATCTGCGGATTCATAGTCGGTGAGGTCATCGACGCTCACATAGTTATCGTCGTACAGGTTGATGAATTCGTCGGCCTTGCTCGGGTCGATATCCGCACTGTAGACATCATCGTTCGAGAACAGATCATCATCTGGTGATAGCTGCACCCACATACCGTCTTCACGAGAGTAATCTCCGTTGTCTGTGTGGTAGACGAGGCCGACAACATATGGAGAATCATCCAGCATATATGCGGTGAGTGTCTCGTTCATGTTGTCTCCAGTTACCTTATCCATCAGAGCATCAATCGGTATAGATGTGTGCAGATCAGACAGCCAATAACCGTCCTCGCTGCGAATCGGTCGGATGACATACTGTGATCCATTTGACTCAAACTCTATTGTATCAGCACCTCGGCCAGGAGTGTGCCCATCTGTCGAATATTCTTCTGATCCACTGGGTGCTTTTCGTACCGTAATCGTTCCGGAGTCCTGATCAAGATCAGCACGCTTGATGGGCTCATAGGTCTGGTCCGACTTGTTGATCATAACCCCTGGGGAGGGGTAGAGGGGGAAGTTAGATGTCATATCCGTTGACTCCGTTGATAAGGGTTGCGATGCGCTGCATCATGCCATTCCACTTGTCTTCAGCACCCATGGCTGAGAATGCACTGCGAAGGGCTCCGAGAGCATTCCTCAATCTTAACAAATCCGCTGAGGAAACTGGGGCGTTTCCAGAACGAATTCGTGCAAGAAGATCAGCACTGAACGGGGTGAAGAACGTACTCTCCGGTGTGTGAGCCTCCGGGTCGGCAAACTGTGGGTTTCCCCATGCAGCGAATTCACTGTCTACCGGTGCAATACGGAATTCTCCGGTATCCGGGTCCTCTACGAAGAAGTAGTTGCCGGGGTTACGGTCACCCTGATCGGTGATGTAGTCCAGTATTCCCATGTTCACGACATCTTTTTCTGGTGTACGCTGTCGCATCATGCTCGCCAAAAGACGCTTGCCCTCGTCTGATGCTCCGATGATGTTGCCGGACATGTTCGTCATCACCACCACGTTCGATGCATCTTCTGGTGCATGTGGGTAGTCAACTACTTCTGCGGCATGAACTTGATCAAATCCGAGCAGATTAGCAACAGCAGCGGACAGAATCTCATTCTGAGCCGCGTTTGCATCGGCGGTGCCCTTCACAAAGTAGATGTTGCCACTCTCATCCTGGACGAGATGACGGAAGATCGCGGAGAATCCGTCCGTCTTCGCAGTGATGTCATCCAACAATGTGGTCTTCGTCTTGCTGACCACATCTGCCAGAGCCTGAGCTTCAGCCGCATCCTCTTCAACATGGTTCTTGTTGGCGGAAGTCGGCTTGATGTTCTGAAGTGCCGTCTCCGGTGTGAATGCAGCACCCACTCGGTCACGTTCCAGCGGGGTTGCTGACAGCCGGGCCGCATCCTGTTGTAGCACTCGTTGCATATCCGGCAGATCAGCAACACCAGGAGCGGCAGCAAGAGCCGGATTGACTCGGGCATCTCGGAGGATACCCTCGATAGCAGCATGCAGATTGTTCGGATTACGAGTCTGATTACGAGGCTTGAGGCTTCGCAAGGTGCTCAGAACCTTCTTCAACTCATTCATGGTTGCATCCGGATCGGTGAGAACACGGTTGATCTGAGGCAGTAGGATGTCAGGTACGGACTTACCACCCATGATCATGCGCACAGCATTCTTCATCTTCGCGATCTGCGGATCACCGGCAGAGACATCTTCTAGCTTCGGGCGGAAGACACCGAACTTCTTGTCTCCGGTCATACGAACATCTCGCTGCTGCATATCCTCACCGTTGGACTTGAATCGAACGATCTTGACTCGACTGTAACTACCCGCATCATTGGTTGCAACAACGTAATGCAGATCACCATCCGGCGTCTTCAGAATATCACCAGGTCGGATGTCATGCCGAGTCGCACCCACCCAGGACGATCCGTCCACCATATTGATGAGGTGGGACTTGTTATCCGGGATCACCAGGTCCACGTTGCCAGTGTAAACCAAGTTCCCACCGTCTGTAGCCGTAGTCGTGTTCTCGTCGGCCGAGAAGTCCGACCAGTTGTTGTTCTGGTTCGAGCCTTGAGGTGCCCGTGGAGTAGTGCCTCCCTGGGTAGACGGTGTAGAACCGAAGTTCTGGGCTGTCACCTTTGGCATATCTGTATCTGGAGCATATGTGTCAGAGAAGAACGGCTCACTCAGGGGTGCATCTTGCCCAGAAACAACCTTCAGCTTAGAGGACACCCGACTCACATCACTGGCGTTCTTGCGCTTAGTTCCAGGATTGTCCGATATGAACTCCTTGTTCAACTCTGGGAATACAGCGCGTACAGTATCCTTGTAGGCATAACCTTCACCAACCTTAACCACTTTATGGTTCTCGATGGTGCGTACATATCCGCGATAGACCCGTCCATAGTTGGGGTTTGGCACCTTGTTGCCATTCTCAGTGAGATACTCACGAGTGTCCGTCCAATCCACCACATCACCAGGCTGGAGTACCTGACCATCATAGGAAACATGTGACGGGGCCTGCAATGTTGGCTTGTCTTCCAACTCAGCCTGCTTGCGTCGAGCCACAGCATCCGCGATCTTATCCACGAATGCCGAAGGCTGATGCACACCAGCCGCAATCTGATCCAGCACAGAACGCTGCACAGATGGATCATCCAGAAGTTCAGCAATGGCAGCAACTGCATTGTTGAAGGAATCAGAACGGGTCATCGGCCAGTCAGTCCGGTCAATGAATTCCGAAAGTGGGCCATCTGTCAAACGTTCACCTGGGGCGAGAGTCTCAATTTCTCCTCGGCGGCGAGAATTATTCAGCATGTCTGCTGAGGTATGACCGGGGTTACTCACGTAGAGCAGCCCCTGGTTGATCTGGGACATCAGTGCGGTATAGGAGTGGTTCTGAGCACCACCCTCGCGGAGACGCAGAACACGCTGGGCTCCGGTTTGCAGATCGGTCTCCGAAACGTATGCGAAGAACTTCTCCCGAGCAGTACGTCGAACTACGAGGTCATAACGCTTGCCATTCTCATCCTTGGTAGCGATGACGAGTTCATTGTCTCCTCTCGTAGTGTGGTCCGGGAAGTCACGGCGCACCAGGTCCATGACATGCTCCGTGTCAATGACATGGAGCGGATCACGTTCTTGAGCTTCCGTCTCCGGGTCACGCGGCACACGCTGTGCTGGCCTCTGCTTCGGCTTAGTCGCCGTACCGGGAAGGTTCGGAGCCCCAGAAATCTCTTCAAGAACAGAACTCACATCCGAAGCAGACGGGTTCGCACTCAACAGGTCTTCGATCTCCTGACGACGATCTGCCGGAATATCCTTACCTGCCAGAATCTGACGAGCATATTCAGGACTACGCTTGTACTGGTGATCCTTGATCTGCTCCACTAGGTTATCGAAGAGCGCACCACCACGGAACACCGTCACATCATCCGTGCTATGCATAGGCACAGCCGCCACACCACTCTCATTGGCATCAAACAGCGGGCTGTTCGGGTCCAATGCTCCAACGTGCAGAACACGACCTCCGGAGCGGGTACGGACAATGCTTCCGACACGAACTCTACCCATATCAGGTAGATCGAGCACATCTCCTGGAAGAAGATCATCCACCTTGGCCTTAGCCGCGACCATATCCGGAGCAGAATCAGGATCGACATGGAAATCAGACTGCAAACCATGAGCACTCAGCAGACGATCAAAGGCCTCATGAATCGGGGCAAGTTCACTATGATCGAACTGAATGACAGGCCCAGTTGGTCCACTACGGTTGACCTGACTGTCATGTCCATTAGCATAAGTGATGTAGTCCGCGAATGCTCGGGCGAGCGTCTCATCCTTGTCCAACCAGTAGCTTCGGTTGCCAATGATTTTAGCATTGAGTTGCTTGACCAAGCGCTTGTATGACTCCGAAGATCGTACCGTCTTCACCAAGTTGTCCAGTACTTGCTTCTGTTCGGCCGATACATCGGGTCGAGTGAAATACTTAGAGAAGAGGAAATGCTCGAACTCATGATTCAGTGTGCGCTGCAAACTCTTGTCATCCCCGGCAAGTCCTCGCTCGGTGATGAAGATCGTGTTCAAGTGCGGAGCATAGATACCGAAATCTTTACGGTGTCGTGTAAGACCCATGCCCTTGAGAACACTGTTACTAGCGACGATCAGCTTAGGCTTATCCACCCCATCAGGAAGATCACCTATGACGTTGGAAAGTTCCTGAATCAAGTTGTTCACTCGTTCAGCAATCTCAGGTGAACTGATACCGATATCCGTTACATAGTTGAACAACTTGTCCACCGGAGCAGTAGCTGCCTCCGGCACGGCCTCTTCTGTGGCAGCAGGAGCCTGCATATCATCCAAGCGCTGCTGGGTGCGGTCGATCTCCTGCTGGATGATCTGACGCTGACGGTCACGCTGCGCAGTGCCGAGGCGGTCCTTTAGACCATCAATCGTACGCTGAAGTTCCTCCGGAGTATTCTCCTCATTCTCGGGAGTGAGTTCACCCTCCGCATTCAACCTCGGCTGAGCCCACGGCTGTTCACCCTCCTGTTGAAGCTCAGCATTGTTGCGATCACGGACAGACTCGAAATCAGTCTCCGCCTGATCCACGTCATCCATAGTGCTGTCTTCGTTATTCAGCACATCCGAGAACTTCTGGTACGCATCTTGAACTTCATTACGCAAGTCGTCAGCACTGCGCTGTTGGGCGGGCTCAGTGGTGCCATTCTCGATGGATTCGATCTTGTCATAGATACGGTCGAGTTGCGCATTCAGCACACGAGCGCGCGCCGGAGTTGCTCGGACGAGGCGAGATTCCAGCGCACCAGCCATGTCCTCCAGTTCTTGAATAGAGTCAGGCAGTTCAGCCGGTTCCTCTCGTTGCTGCTGTGCAGCCTGGATTCGATCTCGGGTCTCCGGGTTCGGAGCCAGACGCTCAGCGGTTTGCAGTTCATCGTTTGTGAGATCAGCCGGTACCGGTTCGGGCTCTGGTTCTGCTTCGGGTGCAGGAGTAGGAACAGGGGTAGACTCTTCCCGAACCTCTGGAAGTTCGACTTCCTCATTAGTGCCCCAACCGGTCGGCTTACCCTGAGCCGGGACATCCGGGTCCTCGTCTTCATCATTGGTATAGCCCATAATCCATGACAAAGCACCAGGATCGAGTTGGTTCTGGGCACGAGTGACAGCCACATAGGCGAGACGAATTTCCTCATCCTCCGGATAGACCATCTCTCCAGTCTTCGGATCAGCCTGTGGACCACGGAAGTCATCACCGATCTTCACATTTGGCCATTCCATACCCTTGGACGTGTGAGCGGTCATGACTACCACATCCGGTCGATCCTGACCAGCTAGACGGCTGAGTGCGGCCTCCGCCTCTGTCTGATCTGCTCCGAGCAGACGCCAGGCACCCTTGGCACCAAAGCTCTTGTCCCAGCGCAGACCTGCGGTCTTGATGTCATCCTTGAAATCGAAGGTGTCCCCGGTCAGGTTGACATTGACGGTGCCATCTCCGTTGTCCTCGATCTCATAGTTGATGGTGGACTTGGCCTTGTAGTTGCGACCGTCACGGGTCTTCTTCCAGAGTTCCTTCGTGGATAGAGGCCCGGAGGAGCCAGGCTTGGTGCTCCAATCATGGCTGTCTCGTGATCCGTCCGTAATGAGGATGGCAGCAATAGCAGACTCCACCTCGGATTGGCCGTAGGTGTCGATGACACGGAAGAAGGCATTGCCTCGGGCATCGAGCTTACCGGATCGTGCATCCTTCTCGAACTCCTCATAGGAAGAGAACTTGGAAAGCTCGGGATGCTTGACCTTGGCGTGGTCGTTGTTGCGAAGGGCTCGCAAGGATTCGAGGAACTGGGTCGCCTCGTTCTTAAAGTTGCTGTTAGACCCAACCTTCTTACCATTCTGAAGCTGATTCATGATCTCACCGATAGCACCAGCTACAGAGCGAGTAAGCACCGCATCCGGGTTCTCCATAGAACTCGGCTCGACTACGGAGCCCTCCTGACCTCCACCACGAATCTTGTACTTGCTGCCAAGCAGAGACAGGAATCGGTTACCGATACCCGCGATCTGCGGACCGAAGCGCCAAGTGGTGGTGAGCGGAAGCTCAATATCAGACGGCATGTTGTCCAGTTCATCCACACCACCACGGAAGCCATAGATGGCCTGACGGGAATCACCGACGAGCACCTGCTGGAGACCAGCCTGCTTCTTCAACAGGTCCGACCACACTGGATTCATGTCCTGGGCTTCATCTACGAAGAGAACATCGATACCCAGCATCTTCTTCAGGTCCGGATCAGACAGTGCGAACATCTTGGTGATGACACCATTGTCGATACCCAGAACACCATCCTCGGACACCATGTCATCCCAGAAGGCATTGGCTGCGTCCAGAGCTTCTTGAGTACGCGGCAACCCAGCCTTGTCCAGGTGCTGCATGTTAATGGCTCGATCTGGGCTGATCGTGAAGGCCTTGATAGCATCACGCAATCCGGCAACGGTCTCGAAGCGGTCGAGTCGGTGCTGACCATCTTCGGTTTCGAGACCATTCTTCAGGTCGAAGTGTGTTGCAATGTCCTCGAAACGCTTAAGGATACGGTCATCAGAGTTCTTGGAAGCGTTGAAGCGGTCACGGACCCACTTCGGTACCCCACGGAAGGAGAGGCCTTCGAATGTAGTCGAGTCAAATCCGGACGGAATGGTCTGCTTACCGCGCTTGCCATTCTTCTTCTCGTCCTGGAACTCCTCGTTGTTGCGTCGGTTGAAGACGAGGTAATGTCCCTTGATGTTCGGTCGATCCTTGGCCAGGCGTCGCATCGCGAGCTTGACAGTGGTGGACTTTCCAGAACCGGCCAGGGCCTGCACAACCACACTGAACTTGGACATGATCGCTCGAATGACACCACGCTGCTCATCGGAGGGCATGAAGTCTTCATCTGCATAATCCTCATCGGCATCCTTGAACGGGATATTGTCCTCGTTCAAGACTCCGGCTGCCATAGCACGGGTCTCATCCGCCTGCTCCGGAGTAGGATCAGCATCGGGATCAATATAGGAGTCAGAATCGCCCTCATAGACGGGAATCTCGTCATCACCGTCTGTCAGACCGAAATCGATGGCGGCTCCGGAGTTCGTCGGTTCTCCGAACTCGTTCAGATCAAGTGGCTGATCCTTGAGCAATCCCGGACTCTCGTGACGAACGGCGAGACGCTGGGCTATTTCGGCACGAATCCGTTCAGCCTCATCCGACTTCGGATCAAGTTCCGCAAGACGACGAAGCAGCGAATCATCGGACGGAGCAGACAGATCATCCGTGTTGATGGAGAATGTCGGCATAGGTCGGTGGCTACGGCCACCTGTGGTGGAGGCACGTCGTGCCTTAGCCGGGGCGTCATTGAAGAAGTACCGGTCGGTGACCATGCTTCCAGTGCCTCGGTTCGGGTGGGCTGCCAGGAAGTCGGACAGTTCCTTCGAGGTGAGAATATTACCCTTCTCATCCACCCAGGTACCATCATCCAGCTTTCGGAATGCCACGCTGACCGTCTGACCACCAAAGATCACCTGAGCGACAGTGCGGACCTGATGGGTGATCTGCGCACCAGGATTGGCCTTGTCGAAATGATTCTCCAGTGTTACCGGGATCGATGGTTCCTCAGCATTAGTGTCAGTATCTACATCTGAGACTGGCTCGACGCCAGTCTCTGCCTCTTCTGGGACACCAGGGAACTGTGCATAGGCATCATTCAGATCGTTGAACGCATCCGGGTCCTGCTGTGCATACCAGTCCGCGAACGCCTCTTCGTCCGGCAGGCTATTGTCTTGTGCCCACTTCAGTGCCTCATCGTGGCGGTTACCGGTCTCTTCGCCCGTTCCACCCGTGCTGATGAACTCCTGGTTGGCGACATCGTAGATGCCTTCCTGGTTACGTTCCTCACCCTTCTGGATAGCAGTGGCCTGGTCTGGTTCGCGCTCCGAGACATCGAGTACGATACGGCCGTCATCTGCTACCCAGGTTCCGAGGTGGTTTCCGGACTGGTTAAGTACATCCTGGTTGTCTTCGACATATTGACGTATGGCATCAGGTGTGAACTGTTCCGGGGTGAGTCGAAGCTCATGTCCCGGCACACCGACCATGAATCCATCAGTCGGCTGCTGTCCACCGTTGATTAGATCGAATGATCCGCCGCCATTCTCATTGGTGGCCTGAATGATGCTGTCGATCTGTGCGTCAGTGAGTCCTATTTGCTGTGGGGCGCGACGTGCGATCTCATTCTGGACCGCCTCACGTTCCTCCGGAGAGAGCATATCCAGCATGGATGGATTGTCTCGGTAGACAGCATTGAACTCCTCGTCGGGCATGTTCGGAAGCGTGTTGTCCCGCCAGTCCTCAAAGTCCTTCTGCTCATCGGCCAGGCGCTCGTCGGTGTCCGTGTCTGTGCTCGGAGTTGCAGTCAGATCACGGATAGCCTGCTGCGCAGCAGCAAGGTCATCCGCATACTTGCGCCCCTTTCGATTCACCTCAGGATCATCAGAGAACATGTAATCCGGGTCAGAATGTCCGCCAAGCGCCTCTAGCGCCGCCTGCTGATCTCCAGCATCAACAGCTTCAAGAATCTGCTGCTTACGGGAGAGGGCTCGATCATCCCACTTCTGGTAAATGTCTGGATTGGCCTCCGGATGACTCTGCATGAAGTCAGACGGGAACATGCGGTCGAGGATGGCCGCAAACTCCGGATACTTATCCGCCAAATTCGTGGCAGCAGGTGCAGCCTCCGGCTCGGGTGCTGGTGCAGTGGGGGAGGCGAGGGCATCACGCTTCTTATCAGACCAGGTACCATCCGATAGACCATCGGGTCGTGCGCCATCCCGGAACGTTGCCCCAAGCTTCTTGTAATATGGTACGGCCTCCGGAGTTGCACCCGATACCGTCAGACGACGATGCAAGTCAGATGCTTCCTTAGCCGCCTCCTGCATCAGATGAGAACCGGCTCCAGTGCCATCCTCTCTAGTATAGAGAGACACAACAGACAGTTCACTCGGCAAGAACTTGCGGGTCTTCGGACTCATACGAACAAGGCGTTGAGTTCCCATGACTGCGGTCGGCACCCCATCAGCATCAACAATGACCTTCAAATCATTAGCCTGGTTGTTGGATGGCTTCTCCAAGAGAGCGGACATCATGCCCTCAAGGCGTCCACCATCGTGCACGTCAACATCGTTCTGATCAGCCCAGTCCTGAAGCTTCTGCGCAAACGCCTTGGCTGCGTCACTTCCCGTTCGACCAGCATCGATCACATCAAAGCTGGTCGGAGCCTCCGGCGCTGCCGCGTCAACGGCATCGCCCTGCTCCTCCGGAAGTGCATCGATCTGGTCCTGCGTCTCCTTGATCTGCTTGTCCAGGATGCGCTGCTGCGCCGGACGCTGAGAGGCATCACGTCGAGCCTGAAGCTCCTGAAGGTGGGCTTGCAGACCCTCACGAGAAGTATCCGGTGCAGCCTCCTCTTCATCCTGCTTGGCGTCGATCCGATCTGCGATCTCATCAATCTTGTCACTGAGATCGATCTTGTCCTTCGGCCGAATGTTCGGGTCATCGAACGCATCCTGAAGCACCTGAGCGCGGTGCTGCAAGTCCTCCACGGAGCCCGGCTCCGCCTGATGATCCTCAGGCTGCTCGTCCAGGCGCTTCGCCACCTGCTGGTAGGCCTCATGTGCCTTGTCGAAGTTCGGATCATCAGCCTTGACGCGGCGGGTCATGCGCTCCAGTGCGGCCAGTCGTCGCTTCAGACCTTCGATGTCCTTCGGAATCTCCTGGTCGAGCGCATCTAGCTCTGGGGCTGACTCTGTTGATCGTTCGGTGCCGGTTGCGTCGGAGTCTGCGGGCTGCTGCTCTGTTCGGCTGTCGGCGTCTCCTCGTTGCTCTGAGGAGTCGGTGCTGGACTCGTCTCCGGTGTCTGCGGCTGATCCGGACTTACTGTCGGGCTGCTGCTCGGCTGGCTGATCTGCGTCGTCCACTGCTGGATTTGATCCGGCGTCATGTCCTTCAGATTGCTGGGAATCGGAATCACTCTTTTGGGCATTCTTAGTCTCTCTTTTCTTCGGTGCCGCGATGCCACCAGATTCGATCTGGTCAGCAACGCGCTTCAGTGCGTCTTGGCGCGGCTTCGCCTCTTCTGGCTTCTCAAAGCCTTGAGTACCCGCCGCCTTCTTACGAAGATCAGCCGCAAGCGCCTGCTTCTCCTCGGGGGTCATGTTCTCGGTATGCTTGTCCTTGCGGAACTTAGTCGCTGCACGACGAGTGACGCGATCCTGCGTCAGATCAATCGGCTGACCATTCTCATCATAATGGGACAGACCATCACCGGACCATCCCACCGCGGTGGCGACATCCTTTCGGGTAACACCTGTTCCGGACTTGGAGGTAGGAGCAGCCTGATCCGTTGTCTCAGTGTTGTCGTCCGGTTGGCCGGACCCCTCTGGGGCGTCTCCGCCTTCGGGGGTCCCGGAGTTCTCATTGTAATTGTCGGCCTTATCGTTGGTGATGTGCTCGCCGGTCTCCAGTGAGATGATCTCCGGGGCACCCATGCCGCCCGCCTGCGCCTTGGCCTCATTGAGGTCGGCTGCGGACGAGTAGATTTCAGCGGTGTGGTTGTCATCATCGATGACGAGGCGCTTGCCGCCACCTTCGGTCAGGTAGTCCTTCTCATCATTGACGAGCTTGGCTAGACCCTCCGGAGAAGCATCAGCAGTCTTCTTGCCGGTCGGGATGATGAATCCCTGCTTGGCGACACCGTTGGTGTCCGTGTCGAATTCGGAACCGCCCGCGGGGGTCTGGCCCTGATCTGAGGTCTGTCCTTCCAGAGCCTCAATCTGCGCATCGATCTTGTCAATCTGGTCAGAGATGCGGTCAGCCTGGTCACCATTTGCGGTCTTGCTGAGCTTGTCGTTCAACATGTCCCGCTGCTTATTCAGCTTGTCGAGCTTCTTGGCGTTCTCATCCGGGTTGGCCTCAGCCACGTCGGTGACACTGGCCTCCCAGTCCTCATCACCCGAGTCCACATTGTTGATCTTGTCAATGGCCTGCGCCCAGTCATCCACCTTCTGGTAGATGCCGGAATCCTTCTTCCAGATGACCGGAGCACCGAACGCCTTCGTATCATAGCCGAAGTCACCATCATCGGTCGCGAAGCTGACCGGGTTGTCGTTCTGGTCCTTCTCGGTGACCTTCCAACCGGTAGGAGCCTCACTGAACGGCACACTAGCCACATCCGGAATGTCCTCGGCCGTACGCGCCCCTACCGGGTTCCCTGCGGCATCCTTGCCGATCTGAATGTTCTGCCGGGCCAATGCATCCGGAGAAAGCTCTGCTACATATTGCTGAATGTTGTTCGAGTTGACATCATAGAAACCAGTCTTCAAGCCATTCGGATCGTCCTGCACATAAATCTGACCCACGCCGGGGGAGACTGCTCCGACGTACTTACCGATGACAGAAGGTGTGGACCCGTTAGGAAGACGAACCTTGAACTTGATGCCACCGCCCATCCAGACGAATCGTCCATAACGGTCGCGAAGCTGGAGGTGAGCACGCAGAGAACGTGCAGCACGGGAGTTGCCCCCGGAGAAGACTCCGGCGAGTAGAGCATGCAGTTGATTAGGCATGGAGTATTGGTTTCCTTCTAAGCTATTCGGCATCCTGATCAGCTTATCACACAATTATTCGTTAAGCAGCAACTTCGGCATGCAGATAATTACTCGCCCACCCGGACGTGAACTTTCGGATGATAGACGAGTCTGTCAACCCAGTCTTTCTATAATAGTCAACGAGGGATTCGGCATACCCGGCAGCACTGATGATAGCCTGACCATTCCCGCTGGTCTCAATGGTCCCCACCACGTTCTTATGCAGGTCCAGAATGTTAATCATACTCATGATTGGGTCTCTTCTTCATCCTGAGCAGGCTGCCCCTGGGTTTGCTCATTATCCTGGGTGTCAGTGTCAGTAGTAGCAGAGGTGGGTTCAGCCAGCGGGAATGGTGGGCCGTCCTGGTCAGGAGCTACCGGTTCAGCTACCTGGGGTGCATCCGGCGCAGCCCCCGGAGCACTGGTGCCATCGTTGAGGATATCACTAGCCGCCTGTGGAACCGGGGCAACACTGGTCGCCTGATTGACTTGGCGAAGTGCTTCCATGACATCCGGAGCAATGATGCTCAGCAACTGCTGAGAGAAGTCCGGTGTGAATGTCGCCTTGTCTTGTAGCAGACGCAGCACCATCTCCTGCGGGTTCGGAGCATCCGCATTCGTGAATCCATGGGCACGCCGCCAAGTCTCACCCGAGATGACCTTCTTGTCATATCCGGAGTCCGCATCGGCAGCCCGGTCGTTGCGGGTAGCGACGCTGGACGGGTCATACCAGACGACGATGCGCTCCACATCAGCCTGTGACCAGCCCTGGCTGATCAGATATGGTCGCAGGTAGATGACGGTGATGGAATCCGCGATGAGCAGCAGCATCGGCTCGATGTGCGCCTTGTAGAGAGACTCATCGATCTGAATGGCGTTGGAGTACTTGATGTTCGCCATACCGGTCACAGTGTCCTTCGGGACATCAAGACCCTGAAGGATGCGCTCCAGCAGCTTGTCATAGCGCTGGTTCATGGCGTCCTCGAAGGAACGCTGGAAGGAGAGGTACTTCAGGTTATTGGCTTCCGCACCAGGGCCACGAACGAGAAGCGGTACCACGGCGGCAGCCGAGGATTCGTCCTCAATCGGGGTGGACATCGCCTCTAGCAAGGCTTCTTCGAAGGTGTCTGCGGCCTCTTCTGGGGTCTCCTGCTCGGGATCATCGGCAAACAGGTCCGGGTCGGCTTCTGCGGCCTTGGAGATGCCATCCGGGATGTAGAGTAGTCCCGCGTTGAGTCGGGATCGGTGCATGGCCCGGTAGGTGCGGTTGAGGAGCAGCAACTCATCCATGAGGTCAAGCAGACCACGCATGCTGGAATCGGGCTCCTCGGAGAAGCGTGCATGCGGTCGCCAGATGCGGCCGACGAAGGACTCCGGGGGCAGGTTGATGATGCCGGGCTTGTTCGCCGCCGCCCCGATCAGGTCACGCCGGGGCGTGATACTCCACTTGTTGTCTCCCTGAGCCTGTAGCTCATCCACAGAACGTACGTCCCAGGTCTCTGGTAGCTTCTGGCCGCGTCGTTCCGGAACCTGGACGAGATAGCATTCCCCGACTACGCTGAGGTTGAGGGCGGCATCACGCAGCAGACCAGCCTGCCCACCGTATGCAGAGTCTAGGCGTGCCAGGGCACGAGTGGCGGCGTCCGCCAGGTCTGGGTCAACCCCGTCTGTGGTCTTCAGGTTGACTGGGGCTTGTGACTGGTCTTTGACGACGGCTGCGAACAGTCGGATTCGAGCCACGATGTTGGCTACGAGGTTGAAGGCGTACTTGACTTCACCGATAGCATCATAGTATTCCCAGGCGGCTCCTTGCCACATCGAGGTAGTAGAGTTCTTGCGGGCCTTGAAGAGATCGACCTCAGTCTTGTTGGTGAGGTCAATCCGGTCTGCCGCAGCCGTGATAGCCCGTGGGGCATCATACGTGGTGCTCTCCGCAGGTTGGGCTTCGTAGTCGTTCGGCTTACGGAAGGGATTCGCCATGTTCACTCGTTCAGCTTGCGATCAATGAGTCCTGCTGCTGCGGAAATCGCAAGGATCAGGGCACCGATCAGGGTGGGTATCGGGACAATCAAGTACAGTACGACTACTATACCAGAAATCCAGAACCCCAGACACCAATAACACGTTAAGATATAGCCTAACTTACTGGTTTCAGGAGGAAATCTTTTCCATACCCACTCCCTAAACCCCTCCAGGACTGCATCTTCTATGATAAGTCGAAGAATTCGAAACGTGGCCAAGGATAGGATGAGGAAGATGAGCAATGTCATATTCGTAAGATCAGTCATGGTTACGTGATCTACCCGTCAGACAACGTGGTATGCCGATGAGAGATCGGATCATCTGCTCGCCAGGTATTCAGATCAGCATCAATATCTGTTACATGCAAATAATTCCAGGTACCCTCTAGAATACATTGACCATCTATATTCGTAGCGTCAAGCATATCCTGAAATGCAAACCAACCCGCCCGATTATGCCACTCCGTATAGTCCTGCAATACACCCAGCCTATAGGTACACCCCCGAATACGATCTCGCATCGTCGTATAGGACACCACATCCACGGTTCCCCCGAGGCGAGTTCTTATCTGAGTATCCGAATACTCGGTGAACACATCTGAGTTCAGCATCTGCCGGAGATTTAAGAGTGTCTGTCGCGGAGGTCGTTCGGCGGTGACATACAGAATATGGTCTCTCGGATGATCCCGAGCGACTTGATTCATGTACTGTACGGTCAGCCAGGTTTTACCGGTCCTGCGTGCACCATTGATCCCCCAAGTCCGCCACGCCGAATCTCCGGGGATCAGCTTTCTGATATCCGTCATCATGATGAGGGGTCTTTCGTGCTACCTACCATCTTGAATGGCCTCCAGGACTTCAAGCGAGACCCGCAACCACATGCCGAGTCCTTGCGGAAGGCGATCTTCTTGCCTGAGGAGGTGACCACATATGAGTCCTGTGCGTTCGGTTGCGGTGACTTGAAGTGGGTTTCGATACCTTCACTGAATACCACCACAGGACCCGTGTTGGAATCTTGTGCAATCGTGATACGATCCTTAGTCACCACCACACGGGTCGTGGCCAAATAGATGGCCCCCTTCGTCGGAGGCTGTGATCGCAACTCGTTGACGGACACTGAAAACTCCGGCGTTGCCACTGCTACAGTAGCTGGAAACACATCCTGGACAACAGCCGTACTCATATTCGATCCAATCTTTTCGCAATAGCACGATAGGACACTCCGGCCGCATTTGCAAGCTCTCCGAGCGAAACACCTTCAGATCGTAAGCGTCCATAGAGGGCAGTCAGTTCATCGTTTGCCACGGCTGCACGATGTCGCGGATTCATGCTGGCTCGATACCGTTTCGCAATCGGTGCCAGTTCTTGAATCCTAGCCAACTCGTCCGGAGGGATGCCGGGAGACGCGGGCCGTACCGGCACATATACCGCTGGTGTCACGTATTCCGGTGTCAAAATGTGTGGGAAAGTATCTGATTCTGTTACTTCACGACCCCGATTGACCCAGGCCTGTACCGTGGAACGGCTGCGAACCGGATCGAAGGCCTCCCCGATAGAGCGCAACGTCCAACCCGCCTCGAACAGCAGGAACACCCGGCGATAGAGCAAGAAGCCCTTCAATGTGGAGAGCAGTGCGCGTTCCGATTCGGGGAGGCTCTGCTCCCGGGCAGGACGGCGCTTGGGCGGAGTAGGCATCTTCTCAGTCTACCAGACTCTCGTACTGAGCTAAAACGTGCTACCATAGTTTTATGACTACAGACGCAACAAGGATTTACGGATTCGATGGTGATCATCGATTCCTGTCCAATTTCTGGTGGATCGGAGATACGACCACAGAGCACCTGTTCCAAGCCTCCAAGACCGAGGACAAGACTGAGCGTCACTTCGTGCTGTCCGCCCCCACGCCGAAGGAAGCCAAAGAGCGTGGACGTACCGTGACATTACGCCCAGACTGGGACACCTACCGTATCGAGGCTATGGAATCCGTCCTCCGGTACAAGTTCGAGAATGTGTCTCTTCGAGACAAGCTCGTGAGCACCGGAGACGCGGAACTCGTGGAAGCCAACACCTGGGGTGACCGATACTGGGGCGTGGACCGGGCCTCCGGACAGGGCAATAACATGCTCGGCCGACTGCTCATGAAACTTCGAGAGGAATATAAGGATGCCGATTAATCCCGTGAACCCAGTAGGACAGTTCATCAGTGAACTGCGTGTCGTTCGAGCCATCGAGGTCGTGATGAACGGTAATGATGTCCCAATCGTCATCCTCAACAAGCATGGACGCCGATACTCTATGCACATCACGGCCGAAGATGTGACCGATGACCCATTCTATAATAAAGATGGACTGTTCCAGCGACTCGCCCGCCGCAGGAAGCGTTAGCGAACCCTCCACGCAGGCGTTCGTATACCGGAAGAGGTCTTGGTGTTGATCCGACGCTGAGCCGCTGAGGTGGCACGGATACGGCCACCCGTGAATCCGGCCGGTGGTGTGATCAGCAAGGCGGTCAGAGCGTGCACCAGCGCGTCTACGCGGTCAGGAGACTTCCGACCCTCCTCCGGGTCCCAGGTGATCATCTGAGACTCCAGAAGCTCGAATACGCCCTGTGGGCCGACATGATGCACACGGCCCTGCTGATACGGTAGCGTGACCGGCTCGGCGCGAAGTCGCTTGCCGACCTTGGCATGCACGGTAAGAACCTCCACGGTTGGATCGACCTGGTGAATGGCGTTGGCCACCAGCGCACCGCCCTGGTTGGTCTCTGCCACCACGGGGGCTCCCCACTTCTTGGACATGGCCACGACCCGCTTGGCCCAGACCTCCGGCGAGCCTTTGATCGAGGCATCCTCCAGGACCCACGCCTGACGCTTGTAGAGATCAGCATCCGCTGTGGAGGCACACACGACGATGCCGCATTCGTCATTGGGATTCTCAGCCACAGACGGGTCTACACCGATGATGCGCAGCGGCGTGAGCGGTGGTAGGGATAGTTCCCGACTGTCATCAATGACTTGTTCGTTCCAGAGCGCACCTTCCACGGCCTCCAGGAGGTCACCATAAAGCTCCTGGCGAGCCAGGTTCGTGCCGCCGTACACGCCGACCACACCTTGGATATAGGTCTTGACCAGGTTGGAGGCATTGTCGAATGTAGAACCTCGGGTGATGTAGATTCTCGGGTTGGTCTTCTTCTCGTTGAGCAGGTTGATGACACTGGAGGTGCGCTTCGGGGTGGTCGTGGCAACGATCTGCGGATGTGAACCCAGACGGGTAGCGATTCGTACCTGGTCCCAGGCACTCAGTTCGTCACGCCCGGAAGGCACACGCCAGGCGGCAAGCTCATCGCAGAGGGCAGCATGTGCCTGGATTCCTCGGATACCTTCTGGCTCGTCAGCGGAACGAAGTACCGCGATGTTGCCATTGGGCCAGACGAGTTCCGTCTTGGACGGGTGATACTCCGGACGCTCCGACTCCGGCGATACGGCGAGGATGCCGGAGTCTCCCATGATCTGAACGTCTCGTACGTCTGCGGCCGTTCGTCCGACGATCAGGAATCGTCGCATGCCCTGCGAGGTGTCTTTCGCCTGATCACGTAACCATTCGGAGGCACTACGGGATTTTCCCGCCCCGCGGCCTGCTAAGTATAGCCAAATATCCCATGAGTTGTCAAGAGGTGGACGCTGCTCCGGACGCCCCCAGAACGACCAATCCCATTGAAGGGTGTTCATGTCGAAATCCTTCAGCACTTCCTCCTGCTCTTCAGGAGATAGAAGGGCGACTTCTTCAGCAAGACTGCGGGCCATGGTTCATCTTTCGGTCGATATGTCTGACTACTATCATAACATTGTTCGTACTGAACGAGATTTAAGAACCTTGACCTCAAATCTTTTCTTATCGTACAGGCCAGAAACTGTGGGATGGGGATTCAGTAGGTTGACTTTTTAATATAATGTGCTATATTTAGTTAAAGTGCGTTAGTTATGTGAGAGCGAAGCCGTATAATCGACGGGACCCTGAGTTTTTCGCGGGAGGTCCCTCGATGCCGACCGGGAGTTTGCTGCATGATGCCTATGTCGTTCCTATGAATGTTCTGTGAGCCATTCTTGTAAGAAATTTCATAGAAATTGCACATGAACATGAGTCATGAGCACTCATGTCTATGAATCTGACATGAATCTACTTAGCTATTGACTAGCTACTAGCTAGCTATGTGTTAGATATGATTGAAATAATCTCAGAAATTATAGGCCTAGGCCTTGCTACACCTAGGCTATGTGAGCAATCTCTCAGTCTCGCCTATCAGGTCACTAGCTAGGCCTAGTGTCCCAGGCCTAGGCCTTGATACCCCCTATAGACCCCCCTGTCATGCCCCCTAGACCCCCTCCAATCTCACCTATAGACCCCCCTTGATACCCCC
>Ga0164242_10000484_pt1 | contig 47818 bp, 50 predicted proteins | sample OricomgcompostMG_FD_108783 | JGI IMG/M metagenome (GOLD analysis project Ga0164242, IMG submission 108783) | Miracle-Growth compost microbial communities from Emeryville, California, USA - Original compost - Miracle growth compost (MG) ... | reverse complement strand
GCACCGCGCCGCCCCGCACCGCGCCGCCCCGCACCGCGCCGCCCCGCACCGCGCCGCACCGCGCCGCACCGCGCCGCACCGCGCCGCACCGCGCCGCACCGCGCCGCACCGCGCCGCGCCGCGCCGCACCGCGCCGCGCCGGGCCGCACCGCACCGCGCCGCGCCGCGCCGGGGCCGGGCTGCGCGCGCGGGCCCTGGCTCAGGGCGTCCGGCCACCGTCTCGCGGGTTCGGGCCGCGCGGCGCCCGGCTGGGCGGGAGACTGGGGTCATGTGCCGGAGCATCAAGACGCTGCGCCCGCCGATGACCCCCGAGGCGACCGAGGAGGACATCCGGGCCGCCGCCCTGCAGTACGTCCGCAAGGTGTCGGGCTTCCGCGCCCCGGCCGCGCACAACCGCGAGGCCTTCGACGCGGCCGTGGACGCCGTCACCGCGGCGACCGCGGAGCTGCTGGCCCACCTGGAGGTGCGCGGCGCACCGACCCGCGCCGCCGGCTGACCGCACGGGCCGCCCGGCGGCAGCGCTGTCGCCGGCCGGAGGAGCTGAGATCGCATCCCCGGCCGGCACGCCGGCCGCGCCCGACCTGCCCGCCGGTGCGCACCGGCCTCGCCCTCGAGCAGGGGCCGGCCGGTGTGCGCGCCCGAGCCGCCTGCCGCGCGTACCGGCGCGCACCGCTGCTGTCCCGCGCGGATCCCCTTGGCCGGGCTGTCCCGCGGCCGCGGGCGGTCCTCCGCGTCGATCGGGGCGGACGGCTGAGCCCGCCAGCCGGCGGCACTCGCACGCACCGGCCATCGCCCGTGGCGGGATCCATTCGGACCGGGGCCGCCGCGCGGCCGTGTGCCTGCCCGTCCGCGCCGGCCGGGGCGCCTGCCCGGCCTGCCCGTTCAGTCCGGCGCGCGGTGGCGTTGCCCCTGGGCAGGGGCCTCTGGGCAGGGGCTCCTCGGCCGGGGCGTCCGGCTGAGCCGGCGGCCGTGCGGCCCGGCGCGCGGCGGCCCCTCCCGCGGGGAGAGGAGGAGCGCTGGACCGGGGCCGTCAGGCGGCGCCCGCCGCGCCGCCCGGGGTTCCCGGCCTGCCCGCGGCGCCGGTGGCGTCCGGCGGGGCCTGCAGCAGGTCCTCCAGGTAGTTCGGCTCGTCCAGCGGGAGCATGCCCACCTCCTGGTAGCGCGGGGTGACCGGCTCCCAGTCGAGGTAGCCGCGGATCCAGTCGCCCATGCCCTCGGCGTAGCGCAGCACCGCGTTGGTCCCGTCCTCGTCGAGGCCGAGCCGCCGGCACAGCTGCGGCAGGCCGCGCGAGAGCCGCCAGCACTGGTCGATCATCCACTGGCATTCGGCCAGCACGACCTTCGCGGCCTCCTCCAGCGTGCAGCCCTGCTGCTGCTGGATGACCGGGACCATGTTGTAGACGTCGCCGCGCGGCACCTCCTTGGCGTACGAGCAGACGTCGTTGCAGATACCGGGGATGTCGCCGGCGAGGTGCCGCAGCTGCCGCAGCTCGGGGCTGTGGAAGGCGGCCGGCGGGACCTCGATCCGGTTGACCCGCTCGATCGCGTCCATCACGGTCTCGGCCCCGGAGGCGCCGTGCCGCACGATGAGGAAGCTCGGCCGGTCCGGGAAGCGCACCGGCCGGCCCTCGGCGCGCGCCTCCGCCGCGGCCGCCCGCCCGACCGCCTCGTTGGCGTGACTGGCCAGATACCACTCCCAGTTGGCCGCCGCGCGGGCGCGCCAGCGCGGCGCCATGCCGTCGGTCAGCCGCTGCCACAGGTCGGCGAAGGAGGAGGTGATGGGGGAGCGGCCGGCGCCGCGGGTGTCGCCGTGGGTGATCGCGATCAGCGGTTCGCAGACCTCGGCGGCGAGCCGCGGGTCGAGCCCGACCTCGCCGTCGAACTGGTCGTCGAAAAGGAAGTAGAAGCCGAAGAGGTCGAAGGCGAGCGTCAGCTCGTCCTCGTCCGCCTCGGGGAACAGGCGCGCGGTGAGGTCCTCGACCCCCCAGTCCTCGTAGAGTTCGACCGCCCGCTCGCCGCCGAGCATGCCGTGGCGGGTGAGCCAGTCGAGGTGGCGGGCTGCGGCGGACTCCTCGTGCTTGTTCCGCCGTGCCGGGTAGGGCACTTCGAGGCTGTGCTGCGGCATCGCCATGCCGTGGGTTCCCCTCCCTGTGGGTGGGCGGCTCCCGCGCGCGGCGGCGGGGAGGCCTGCCCGGACGCCCCCGCTGGTGCTTCCCGACGCTATCCGGCCCGTGTTCCGGACAGGGAGTCGATCACCGGCCATTTGTGTGATGCGTGCTCAGTCAGCCTAGTACCACTCATTCCTGAACTCTCGTCATATGCCGGAACGCCTCGCTAGCCTGAGACCCGGCGGCGACGGAGGACAGGCGGGAGGCCGGCGTGACGCGGGGCCTGTACGAGCGCGACGAAGAACTGGCGCGGGCGGAGGAGGCGGTCAGCGGCGTCCTGCGGCGCTTCGAGTCCGGCGGGACGGAGCTCGGCGAGCTGCTGCTGTTCGCGGGGCGCCCCGGCACCGGCAAGACCAGCCTGCTCGGCGAGGTGCGCCGGCTGGTCGCCCAGGAGGGCGGCACGGTGCTGTTCGCCCGCGGCGGCGAGCAGGAGCAGACGGTTCCGTTCCGGGTGCTGCGCCAGCTGCTGATGCCGCAGCTGGCGAAGCTGAGCGCGGACGAACGCAAGGAGCTGTTCGGCAACTGGTACGAGGTCGCCGCGCCGGCCGTCGGGGTCGCCCCGGCGCCCAGCGGCCAGCCCTCGGACCCGCAGGGCGTGCTGGACGGCCTGGACTGGGTGGTCACCCAGTTCGCCGTCCGGAACGCGCCGCTCACCCTCATCGTGGACGACCTGCACTGGGCCGACCCGGAATCGCTGAATTGGTTGGCATCTTTCCTGCTGCGCATCCGCGAACTCCCGGCGCTGGTCGTGCTCGGCTACCGCGTCGAGGAGCTGCGGGCGCGCGGCGAGGAGACGGCGGCGATCCGCGCGGTCATCGACGGCACGGGCGGCCACCACCCGCGCGTCGCCACGCTGCGCGAGCTGAGCCCGGACGCCGTCGCCGGCCTGGTCCGCCGCGAGCTGGGGCAGCACGCTGACGACGCCTTCTGCCGCGAGGTGTGGGCGGTCACCGCCGGCAACCCTTACGAGACCGTCGAGCTGCTGGCCAAGGTGCGGGACCACAAGATGCCCCCGGTGGAGGACTCCGCGGTCCGGCTGCGGGAGCTGGTGGCCTCCGGCAAGGGCCAGGCGCTGATCCGCAGGCTGGAGAAGTTCGGCCCCGCCACCTTCCGCTTCGTCTGGGCGGCGGCCATCCTCGGCACCGACATCGACCCCGAGCTGTGCGCCAACATCGCCGCGCTCGGCCCCGCCGACGCCGCCCGGGCCATCGACCAGCTCCGCGAGGAGCGCATCCTCACCGGCAGCCACCGGCTCGACTTCGTCCACCCCACCATCGCCACCACCGTCTACCAGGCCATACCGTCGGCCGCCCGGACCGGCATGCACGGCGTCGCCGCGCAGGCGGTGCTCGACGCCGGCCTCGGCGTCTCCGCCGCCTCCCGGCACCTGCTGGAGGTCCACGCCGACGACGACCTGAACGTGGTCCGGCAGCTGCGCGAGGCCGCCGCCGAGCACCTCGCCGTCGGCGCCCCCGACGCCGCCCGCCGCTGCCTGGAGCGCGCCCTGAAGGAGCCGCCGGCGCCCGAGGACCGGGCCTACGTCCTCTACGAGCTGGGCTGCGCGACGCTGCTCACCAACCCGCCGGTCACCGTCAACCACCTGCGCGCGGCGCTCGGCGCCTCCCCCGGCCTCAACCGCGAGAAGCGCGTCTACGCCACTATGCGGCTGGCCTCCGCGCTGGCGCACTGCGGCCGGCTGACCGAGGCCGCGACCGTGGTCGCCGAGGAGGCCGAGCGGGCCGCGCCGGGGCCGGACCGGATGCGGCTGCGCGTCGGGCACGCCATGTGGCGGGTCTTCTCCGGCGCGGAGGACGACGCCCTGGAGCGCTCGCGCCGGCTGTCCGAACTCGCCTCCGGCGCCACCGGCCAGGACTCCTGGGAGCGCGCGGTGCTCGTCCTGCACGCCTGGGACCTCACCCTGCGCGGCGAGCACACCACCGAGATCGTGCGGCGGCTGGAGGGCGCCCTGGTCAACGGCGCGCCGGGCCCCGGGATCGAGTGGACCAACGACTTCTGGGGCTTCGAGATCCCCACCCTGATCGGCCTCTGCGCCCTCTACAGCGACCGCCTCGACATCGCCTCGGAGCTGTTCAACACCGCCGCCGCGGAGTACGAGGTGCTCGGCTGGTCCGGGGCGCACCTCGCCTTCGCCACCGTGATGCAGGGCGCGGTCGCCCGCCGCTGGGGCCAGCTGCGGCTGGCCGAGGAGCTGCTGTGGGACGGGCTGCGCAAGTCCGAGCGGCTCGGCCGAGGCCTGCCGCTGCAGTGGGACGCGCTGGGCATGCTGATCGACACCCTGCTGGCGCGCGGACGCGAGAAGGAGGCGATCGAGCTCGCCGGCGAGTACCGCTTCGGGCCGCCCTTCCCCGCCTCCATGGTCGTGCCGGACGCGCCGACCCTGCACGGCCGGCTGCTCTTCCATCGCGGGAAGACCCGGGAGGCCGCCGAGGCGCTCACCGCGGCCGGCGCGCAGCTGGACCGGCGCGGGCAGCAGAACCCGGTCTGGGCGCCCTGGCCCGGCCTGCTGGCACGCTGCCTCAAGCGACAGGAGCCGGAGCGGGCCCAGGAGCTCGCGGCCGAGCAGCTGAAGCGCGCCGAGCGGTTCGGCACCCGCTCGGCCGTCGGCATGGCGCTGCGGACCTGCGCGGCGGTCACCGACGGCCCGGAGGCCGTGGTGCTGCTGGAGCAGGCCGTGGAGTCCCTCGGCCAGTCGCCCGCCGGCTACGAGTACGCGCTCGCGCTGGTCGACCAGGGCTCGGCGCTGCGCCGGACCGGCCGGCCGCAGCAGGCCGCGGACCCCCTCTACATGGGCCTGGAGCTGGCGGCGCAGTGCGGGGCCGACGGGCTGGCGCAGCGGGCCCGGCGGGAACTCGCCGCCTGCGGGCACGACTCGCTGCGTCGGCGCCCGGTACGGGGTGCGCCGCTGACCGAGCTGGAGCGGGAGGTGGCCGCGTTCTCCGCGGAGGGCCTGCCGCCGGCGCGGATCGCCGAGCGCCTGGAGCTGCGCGTGCACGAGGTGGCGCAGTTGCTGGCCGCCGCGCACCGGAAGACCGGAGTGGGGCCGAGCGGCTTGTCGAAGGCCCTGGCGGGCGTCGGACCCGAGGGCGAGCCCGACGAGTCCGAGTCCGAGGCGGACGGCGACGCGGACGCCGCTGCCGCTGACGCGGCTGACGCCGAGGACGTCAGCCGCGCCGACGCCGGGGAGCGGTGACGGGCGGCTGCGGGAGGACCCGGCTCGTCCCCGACCGCGCCGGGCCGCCGACCGCGCCGGGCCGCCGGCCCCGCTGGCCCCCGGCCCCAGCGGTGCGCCCGCCGCGCCGCCCGCCCGCCGCGCGCGCCGGTGCGCCACTGTGCGGCCGGGACTCCGCGCGCCCGCCGCGCCGGAGCGCCGGGCACCCGCCGTGCCGGGCCCCACGCGCGGGGGCGCCCCGCCAAGTTCGTCTCCACCATGGGCCAGTCCAACTGCCGGGCCCCACGCGCGGGGGCACCCTGCGCGGGCCCGGCACATCGCGGCCGGCACTCCGGCGCGGCCGGTGCTCCCCGCGCGTCCGGCCTCCCGCGCGTCGGGCTCGCCGCGCGTCTGGCCTCCCGCGCGTCGGGCTCCCCGTGCGTCTGGCCTCCCGCGCGTCGGGCTCCCCGTGCGTCGGCCTCCCGTGCGTCCGGGCTCCCGCGCGTCGGGCTCCCCGTGCGTCCGGGCTCCCGCGCGTCGGACTCCCCGTGCGGCCGGCGCTCCGCGCCCGGTACCTCGCGGTGGCGCGCCTGCGCGGCCGGCGCTGCGCGCGCTCGCCGCGCCGTGGCAGGCACCCACCTCTGGCAGTCCCCGGCCTCCAGTAGCCCTCGGCTGCGGCGGCAGGGCCCCGGGCCGACGGCGGCTCGGGGAAGGGCTGTCGGGACTCGCCGGAGGCGGCTCGCGGGAGCCGCCCGCGGGGCGTTTCGCGGGGCGTGGATGAATTCCGGGCGTCGTGCCGATGAACTCACGCTGCACCCGGGAGATGCTTCTACACGCCTGTAGTACTTTTCAGCTGCCCCCGGCGGCCGACCCCCGTGCATCACCCGCGGCCGAGGTCACGCATCCCCCCGCGACGAAGGCAGCATCCATCAGATGTCCGCGACCATCCTGGCTTCCGCCATGACGTATCCGGAGGCGGTCGGCGTCGGCCTGCTCCAGGGCGTCACCGAGCTCTTCCCGGTCTCCAGCCTCGGCCACAGCATCCTGGTCCCGGCCTGGATCGGCGGCCATTGGAAGGCGGACCTGAACGTGGCCGCGGACGGCTCTCCGTACCTCAACGTGCTCGTCGGCCTGCATCTGGCGACCGCCCTGGCCCTGGTCGTGTACTACTGGCGGGACTGGGTGAAGGTGATCGGCGGCCTGTTCGGCTCGATCCGGAAGCGCCGGATCGAGACCGTGGACGAGAAGATCGCCTGGCTGCTGATCGTGGCGACCATCCCGGTCGGCATCGCCGGCGTCGCCCTGGACAGCTTCTTCCGCGAGCACCTCGGCAAGCCGGTCCCGGCCTCGCTGTTCCTCGCGCTCAACGGCGTCGTGCTCTTCATCGCCGACCGGCTGCGGCGCGGCGGCACCGGCCGTCGGCGCGCGGGGGCCTCGCTGACCTCGGAGGAGGCCGACATGCCGCCCGAGGAGGTGTCCGACCGGCACATCGCCCGGCTGACGTTCCGTCAGGCGCTGGGCATCGGCTGCGCGCAGGTGCTCGCGCTCTGCCCGGGCATCAGCCGCTCCGGCGTCACCATGAGCGCCGGGATCTTCCGAGGGCTCACCCACGAGGACTCCGCGCGCTTCGCGTTCATGCTGGCCACCCCGGCCATCGCGGGTGCCGCGCTGATCAAGGTGCCGGCGCTGCTGGGGCCGGCCGGGGACGGCATCCGCGGGCAGATGCTCGCCGGGGCGCTGGCCGCCTTCGTCGCCGGCTACATCTCGGTGCGTTTCCTCTCCCGCTACTTCGAGACCCGGACCATGACGCCCTTCGCGATCTACTGCGCGGTGGCCGGAACGGTGTCGCTGCTCTGGTTCACGGTCGGCGGCTGAGCCGCTCCGGCGCTCCCTGAGCATCCCGCCGCCGGGCCTCCGGCGGGCGTCCGGCGCGGGGGAGATGCGCGGGTTTCCGGGACGAGCTGTGCCGGGCGCGGTGGGGACCGGTAGGAATCAGGACTATCCGGGGCCGCCCGCCGGCGGCGCTCGTTGCCGTGCCCGCGCCGTTTGTGGATCATGACGTGCGCGTACGTCCTCGCCGTGGCGCTGCCCGGGCCCGGTGAGGCCGTGCGCGTTCTTCTTCTCCCGTGCGGGCGCCGGGGATAGCGTGGGCGCGTGACAGGCCGGGACGCAGGTGCGGTGGACGAGGTGCCCGAGGCCGGGGCCGCCCTCGGGCGGCTGGACGAAGTCGTGGTGGACTGCGCCGACCCGCCGGCGCTGGCCCGGTTCTGGGCCGCTCTGCTCGGCGGCGAGCCGGTGGACCGGGACCCCGGCTGGTCCTACGTCGACCCGCCCGGGGGCCAGCCGCGGATCGCCTTCCAGGCCGTGCCGGAACCCCGCGGCGGCCACAAGAACCGGCTGCACCTGGACATCGAGGTCACGGACATCGTCACCGTCCGTGGCCGCTTGGTGCGTCTCGGTGCGCAGGCCGTCGGTGAGCTCCGGAGCGACGCCCAGGGACAGTTCCAGGTGATGCGCGATCCGGAGGGCAACGAGTTCTGCCTGGTCAGGTAGGGCGGGCCGGGCAGTGCCGGGCTCGCTGCGCGGTGCGGCGGCAGGGCGTGCGCCGGATCCCCCGCGCCCCGGGGAGAACACCGACATCGGGGAACGGCTTGGATAAACGGCGTCCGAGTATTACCTTCTGCTATCCCTCGGACGGGCCCGTCCCGATGGCTGCGTGATGACGCCCCGGCGTGACATCGATGCATGTCACACGCGTTCGACGCCTTCGCCCGGGAACAGGCCGGCAACGGCTTCTCCGCAGCGACCATCCGCGCCCGGATCTCCGCGATCCGCTCCGCGGCCCGGCACGCCGGCGTCCCGCCGGACGAGCTGACCCGAGACCACGTGGTCGCATGGCTGGCCGCCGGGCAGTACGCGCCGGCGACGCGAGCCTGCTACCTCTCCCACCTGACTGCCTGGTCAGAACACCTGGATCGGCCGGAGCTGGTCTTCCGCATCCGCCGCACGACTCCTCCCCCCTCGCACCCGGACCCCCTCCCGGAGGACGAGCTGGAGCGGCTGCTGGAGGCCGTCGCCGTCGACCAGGTGCTCACCGCGTGGGTCCTGCTCGGTGCCTACGCCGGGCTCCGGGCCCACGAGACAGCCCAGATGGCCAGCACGGACCGCCGCGGCGACATGGTCCGCGTGAAGGGCAAGGGCGGCCGTACCGACGTCCTCCCGATCCCGCCCCGACTCGAAGCCTCTCTCCAGCCGTTCGCCGGCGTCGACGGGCCGCTGTGGCCCGGCACGCGGCCGCGGCAGGTCTCCGAGCGGGTCGGCCGGGTCGCCGCCCGGATCGGCCTCCGCCGCTTCCGCTACCACCGGCTCCGCCACCGGTTCGGGACCGCCGTCTACCGGGCGAGCCACGACCTCCTCCTCACCCAGCAGTTGATGCGCCACCAGTCCCCGGTCACGACCCAGGGCTACGCGGCCGTAGCCGCCGACTCGGGTCGGACCACCGTCCGAAGCCTCCCCGGAGCAGGGGAGATCACCTGAGGAGCACACGATGAACCCCACCTTCGCCCGGCTCGTCCACCGGGCCGCCGCCGCACCGCCGCCGGACCCCGGCCCGTGGCCGAGCGCGAAGTGCCGGTTCGGCCGGCACTCGTCCCCGGATCCGCTGTTGTCCGGCTGCTCGGGCGGCACCACTAGGTACACCGGCCGGGACGACGCGATGCGCGCGCACACGACCTGGTGCACCTGCGAGTGCCACCAGGTGACGCGAACCGGGGCGGCTGCCCGGGAGGTCGCGTGAGCACCGACCTGGCGCTGTTCGAGGTGCCCTCCGAGCCCGTCCCCGAGATGAGCGACGGCATGGCCATCCTCATGCAGCTTCCGCCCGAGGACCACCGGCGGTGGGAACTCGTGGTGCTGATCGAGGGTGAGGAGGCGCGCCGACAGCACCTGTCCCGGCCCGACCTGCGGCCGCCGACGCTAACGGCCCGAGCGGAAGCCCTGGGCAAGCTCGGCGTCCGGCCGACGGCGGGGTGCGAGTGGAAGTGGACCGAGACGGCGGAGGAAGACGGATCGGTCGCCCTCATCGCCCACATCAACGTGTGCCGGTACGTCGCTAGGAGGAGCGCATGAGCATCACCGACGTGCCGCTGTTCGAGGTGCCGGCCGAGCCCGTCCCCGACGACGGCGACGGCTTCGCTTTCCTGACGCAGTTTCCGGCTGGAGACCGCCGCCGGGGATGGTCCCTGGTCGTGACCATCCCGGGTGAGGAGGCGCGGAGGCAGCACCTGTCCCGGCCCGGTCTGCGGCCGCCGACGCTGGCGGCGCGCGCGGAGGCCCTGGGAACGCTCGGCGTCCGGCTGGCCGAACGCCGGTGGCACTGGACGGAGGAGGACCTGGGCGATGGTTCGGTCATCCTCACCGCGATGGCCCGAGTTTGCCGGTACCCCGGCGGAGAGGACGCAAGATGAGCAGCGAGTGCGCGGCGTGCGACTGGTTCGCCGCTGTGATCGAGCAGACGTCGGGGGACGCGCGGGTGCGCGTGCTCCGGGCGTGGGACCGGCACATGATCGAGGACGCGCCCGGGGCGGCGGTCATCCCGGTGTCCCCGGAGTGGCGCGGGGCCGCGGAGCCGAAGGAGAAGAGCGCGTGAGCCCTCAGGTGCACAACTTCCCCGGGCCGGTCACCGGCCGCGACGTGGCCCAGTGGCAGCACCGCGGTGCGATCGCCCTCGTCGAGCTGACGCGGCGCACGCTCGTCGCCGACCTGCCGTCGCTGGTGTGGACGATCAAGAGCTCTCGGTGCATCGGCAGCGTGCCGGTGCTCGTGCGCGGGAAGGCCCGCGAGGAGACGTTCGCCATGTGGGTGCGCGCGCTGGAGCTGGTCGACCTGATCGAGACGTCGACGGGCCGCTACGCGACCGGCGTCTACCGGACGGAGTCCGGCGCTCGGGTCACGGTGGAGATCCGCTGCGAGATCGAGGGGTGACCGGTCCTCCCCGAAGGTAGCGGGGAGGACCGGCAGGTCACCTATACAGCAAGCGACGGCCCCCCGGTAGTGCGACCGGGGGGCCGTCCTGTGCCCGGAGCGGTGAGGTAGCCGGCGGGCCCAACGGGGAGCGAGGGGGGTCCGGAAGGGGGGTCGCTCCCCGTGGAGTGATCGTGAGCCTACCGTGTGCAAACGGCGTGGGACAGGTCTTCCGATAATCGGTGCCTGTCTCGATCCTCTGAACTCCGTATGCGTAGACGCGCAGGTAGGGTGCCTGGTTGCTCAGGCGGCGCCGTAGGCGAGGGTCATCAGGAGGGCCCAGCCGTGCGGCCCGATCGCCGGGTCGAGCGCGACGCCGGCGGAGTTGAGCCCGTGCTTGTGGTTGAAGCCCTCCACCGCGGTGGCCGTCGCGGGCCCGTAGTGGTCGGACTCGGCGACGTCCTCCTTCATCCAGCCGGTCTTCTTCAGGGCCCGCTGGAGCGGGCGCGCGCTCGGGCTGGTGCCGCCCGGGTGGATCCCGGTGGGGTAGGGGTAGCGGGCGTGCGCGGTCGGGCCGGGCGTCGGGGCCGGCTTCGGCGGGGCCGGGGTCGGCTTCGGCTTGCCGGCGACGAGCGCCAGGAGCTCGTCCGCGGTGCCGTTGTAGGCCGAGCAGTCCACGTACGTGGCTACGCCGGGGATGGTGCGGTGGTCGGTGTACTGCCACAGGATCTCGCCGTCCGCCGGCCGGTTCGGGCCGTAGGCGGCGATCCACGTGCGGGACGCGGGGACGCCGTCGTTCGCCATGCCGTTGGCGCGGTAGAAGCTCTCCCCGGCGTACTGCCACGGGTTCTCGTAGCCCAGCGCGCGGGCGACGTACTGCGTCCAGGCGCGCACCCGCGCGGCCGCGTTGGCGCCCGTCTCGCAGTCGACGATGGGCCACTCCCCGGCCTTGAGCGCCCCGACCGTCTTCACGAACTCGGCCGCCTGGTCGAGCTCGTTGGTTCCCGGTTCGAGGTAGGCGTAGAGGCCCAGGCCGCGGATGCCGGCGGCGTGGGCCTCGGCGCGGTTGCGCTCGAAGGTGTGGTCCGGCCGGGTGCCGTTGTAGGCCCGGATGATGGCGATGGGGTAGGAGCCGCCGACGAGGGCCCGCCAGTCGACGGCGTCGCCCTGCCACTCGGACAGATCGGGGATGAGCAGGGACACAGCGCGGGTCCTCTCGGAGGGGTCCGGGGGTTGCCGCGCCAGCATCCCCGGCAGGCCGGGGATACCGGAACGTATCGCCTACGCGGTGGCCGGGGCGGCGGCCGGCGTGCCGAGGTTGGCCACCACGAGGGAGACCGTCGTCGAGCAGGTCGCGCACAGGAACCGCGAGCCGCCGCCGGGGATGCTCAGGCTGGTGGCCGTCGTGGTCACGTCGGCGTCGGGGATGACCTGCTGGCAGTTGTCGCACTGGATCTGCGCGCGGGAGACGCCGCAGGTGGGACAGGTCACGGTCGAGTACATCGGTCCTCCGTCAGAGCGGGTACTGGATGCCGTTGAGGCTCATCCAGGTGGGCAGGTAGCTGCTGTTCGTGCCGTAGATGGTGGTCCCGCCCGAGCTGTTGAAGTCGGCGCGCAGGTAGAACGGCGCCCCGGAGGTGGGGAGCTGGGCGACCACGAGGGACGAGCGGAGCGCGCTCGGGATGGCCAACGCCGGCAGCGCGCTGCCGAGGAAGTTGCCGCTGTTCGGGAGCGCGCCCGAGCTGTAGGTGATGCCGATTCCGCCCCGCCACTGGACCAGCGTGGTCCCCATGACGACGATCACGCGGTATTGCGGCGCCCCCTGGCTGCCGCCGTTGCTGGTGTACCCGGAGGCGAGCGTGACCGTCGTCCAGTCCTGGACGAGCCGGACGGCCTCCACCCCGTTGAGCGTGAGCTTGGTCTTCGCGGTGCCGTTGTTGCCGATGTCGACGGTCGGGTTCGTCGCTCCCCACGGTCCCGTGGACAGGCTCAGGACCGGCGCGGCCGCGGCCGCCCCTTCGCTGCGGTCCTGCGGCGCGGTGAGGGAGAGCGCGGTCAGGCTCGTGGCGGCGAGCTTGCCGGCGTCGGCCTCGACGAAGTTGGAGCCGCCGTCGGTCGAGTAGCCCACGAGGATCACGCCGGGGGCGACCTTCACGAACTGCGGGGGGCCGTAGGCGTAGAGCGCGTCTGCGGCGCTGGACATCTCGATCCGGCTGGACCCGGCGGAGGTGCGGATGTCGGCGCCGGTGATGAGCTGCCCATCGATGGCGCCGGCGGCGATGGCCGGGGCGGTGATGGCGTCGGCGCCGATCTGCACGGAGGCGGCGACCGGCCGCACGGCGCCGGCGGTGAACCAGACCTTGCCCGCTGTGGCCTTGTAGGCCTGCACCATGACGCGGGCGAGCGCGGCCCCGGCCGGGGCGGTGGCGGTGACGGGGGTCTGCGACGCCCAGGCGCTCGGGGAGGGGCCGGTGGTGTTGCTGTCCCAGCCGCCGCCGTAGCCGACGACGGCGCCGGCCGGGTTCCACCACTCGATGTACAGGGCGAGGCCCTTGCCCGCCCAGTCGGTCGAGGTCTGGTACTGCACCGCGAGGTAGAGCTGGTCTCCGGGCAGGATCGGCAGGCGGGTGAGCTCGAAGGCCTGCGTGGCGGCCGGCGAGCTGGTGGCGGTGACGCACAGCGCGCCTACCGCCGAGTCCACGCTCCAGTGCGGGTCACCGGCGGCCGCGACGGCGGCCGCGGTGACCGGCCCGCACAGCGTCGGGTCGGGCAGGAGGTTGGCGCCCTGGCCGATCAGGAGCTTGTCCGCGGTGATCGTGCCCACCGCGATGGCCGGGCCGGTGACGGCGTCGGGGGCGATGGCGGGGGCGGTGACCGCGCCGGGGGCGAGCTGGTCGGCGGTGATCAGGCCGGTGAGCTGGGAGACGTCGAGGTGCGTCACGGGGTTGCGGAAGGCCATGTCAGCTCCCGGAGGCGATAATGCGGCGCCACAGCTGGTACTGCACCGAGACCGAGCAGACGGTGCCCGGAGGCATGTCGGTCCACTGAACGACCAGCTGTGAGGACGGCTGAAGGGTGATCGGAGCGTGCTGGTCGGCGACGTCGAATCCGGGGGAGGCAGAGCCGTCCCGGATGCGGGTCGGGGTCATGGACGGGCCCTCGTAGACGAGGATGGCGGCCGCGGATCCGGCGGCCGGGGCGGGCGCGCAGTAGGTCGTCATCCGCTCGATCCGCCAGAGGTACTGCGAATCGATCGCGGGGAACTCCACCGTGGCCACGCCGTCGGCGCCAGCCGTGGCGGAGGCTTCGAGGGCGGGCGGGTAGTCGACCAGGAGCACGGTCGCGCCGGATGCGTAGTCGGCGGACTGGGGCAGGATCACGTCAGCCTCCCGGCAGGAGCTTGGTCAGGAACGGCCTGCGGCGGCCGCGGAGCTCGTAGGCGTCCCACAGGGCCAGGGCGCCGATGATGACGCCGCCGTAGCCGAGCAGGAGCGCGGCCCGGCGATCGGGGATCACCGGGCCGCGTCGCTGCGGGCTCACTGCCCGACCGGTCCTGTGTAGACGGCGGCCGGGGCGGCGGCCGCCGCGGACTGGGCGACCTGCGCGGCCGGAGCCGCGGCCGCGGGGACCGCGTAGGTGATCGAGGGGGCCGGGTCGGCGGGCGCCGGGGCAGTGCTCGAGGTCTGCCCGCTGGTGCTCGATGTCGACTGCACGGCGATGCCGGCGGCGCCGGTGAGGCCGGCGAGGGCGATCTGCTCGAAGATGCCCGGGACCGGGTGTCCGGTGAGGACGCACGCGAGGTCGGACAGGAGGCCGACGACGGAGAGGCCGATCAGGGCGAGGTCAGCGCGGATGGACTGCATGGGAGGGCTCCTCGGAGATGGGGGTGAGCAGGGGGCAGGGGCGGGCGGCGGCGGTGTGCTCGCGCACGGCGGCCGCCAGGTCGGCGACGGCGGAGGGCAGGGCGACCAGGGCACCGATCCACGCGGACGCGCGCACCGCGCGGCGGATGATCCAGCGCAGGACGGTCCCGATGGCGATCAGGGAGGCGGCGGCGGTCCCCGCCCAGGTGAACGCGCTCATCAGTCGGCCGCCCCGAGGTAGACCACGCCTTCCATTTGGGTCGACAGGCCGGAGCCGGACAGGACCTCGACCGTCAGGCCCTCGGTGAAGCTGATGCCGCCCGGGGCCATCCAGCACTGCGCGACGCCGCCGGCGGGCGCGGTGGCGCACGCGACGAGCGGGGAGCCGATGTCGGGCCCGTTGTGCAGGCGAACGGTGAGCGTGCCTATGCCGGAGACCTCGCGCAGGTTCCAGCCGACGAGGCGGCCGGGGGAGGCGGAGACCTGCGTGGTTCCGGAGGCGGTGAGGGAGAGCGCGACCGGGCGGGCCGCGCGGAGCATGACGCCGCCCAGCGATTCCGCCAGGTCGGCCTGCATCTGCGAGATCCACCGGATGTAGTCGATCTCCCGGGCGGGCTCGCGCTGGTCGGGGACGGAGATGTCCAGCCGCGCGGCCGCGGGCCCGGGGTGCCGGTGCTGCGGGTGCTTCATCGGGTGTCCTCTCAGGCGGCCAGGGCGGCGCCGGCCGCGACCTGGCCCACGGCCTGCTCGGCGTCGTCCAACTCGGGTTTGACGGTGATGTAGACGCCCATCACGAGCAGGGATGCGGCGGTGGCCAGCCCAAGGGCGGTGAGGAGTACGGGCCCGGCCGCGTCCCACATGCCCGTGGCGATGCCGCCGGCCGCCCCCTCGGCGCCCCCGGCGAGCTTCCCCGCCAGCCAGCCAGGGAGCTTGAGCGGGTTCAGGGGGACGCCCCAGGGGGTCAAGTTGATGACGGCGTCGTAGCCGGCCTGCTGGAGTCCGGCCGTGACGGTCGTCGACCCGGAGGTGTCGTCGGCCGGCGTCGCGCTGGTCGATACGGACCCGGAGGTCCCGATCAGCGCGAGCACGTCCTTGACGTACTGGTAGACGGGCGGGCTCCCGTACGTCTTGGTGGGGTCGGGCTGGCCGGAGTACCACATCGCCGCCGCCCCGGCCGCCCCGTACTTGTTGAAGTAGCCGCCCAGGATCGTGGAGGCGACCGCGTCCTGTGCGGAGTCGGAGGCGAGGTACTGCGCGGGCGTGAGCGCGTGCCCGAGCGCGCGCTGAGTCCAGGACGCCACGTTCGCCGGCATCACCTGGTAGGCGCCCAGCGCGCCGGAGCTGGAGTTGACCGCGCGGTAGTTCCCGCCGGACTCCTGCTTCCGGATGGCCGCGAGGAACTGCCCGAGCGTCACGCCGCTTCCGCTCACGACTTCACCCGGACCTTGACCTTGTCCCCGGCCCAGATGGCGTTCCCGTTCTTGTACTTCGGGTTCGTGGTGTACACCGGGTTGTCCTTGAGCAGGGTGGCCAGGCTCTCGCCGTACTTCTTGGCGATGGCGGAGAGGGTGTCGCCCTTCTTCACCACGACCGTGGAGAAGGTGGGCCCGGAGCTGGTGGCCACGGGCGCCTTCGGCGCAGTCGGAACCGGGTTCGGCCGGGGCGGTACCGGGGTCGGCGGCGGCTTGAGGATCGGCACGGGCGGCGGCGCCGGCGGATTGGTGGTGGTCGACCCCGGGCCGCTGGCCGTGGTGGTGCCGCCCTGCTGAGCCTGGATCTCGGCCTGGAGCGATTCGTACTGCGACTCCCACGCGTCCCACAGGTCGTAGGGGCTGGAGTCGTAGGTCGACGTCGTCCCGGTGGTGGTGTCGGTCGTGTCCGTCGACGAGCTGGCGGAGCTCTTCTTCTTGAGCAGGCCGAGCAGGGCGACGAGCGCGACGGAGCCGCCGGCCGCGAGGAGCGCGGCATTGCGCGGGCCCCCGACGCGGGCGACGATGCCCCCAGCTCCGCCCGCGGGACTCGCGGCCGCCGGCGGGGCCGCGGCCCCGGGGGCGGTGGGGATGGTCTGGGCAGGCATCACGCGCTCCCGGGGGTGGCGGTCTGGCGGGCGAGCCGGGCGGCGAAGATCCGGCGGGCCGGGTCGCCCATCGGTCCCTCCACCAGGCCGGAGGAGAGCGTGGCCGCACCACCGTTGCGGTACGGGGTGCCGCCGCCGCTGGTGAAGCCCTCGAACTGCTGCGGAGCCTGGGCCACGCCGTTGAACGTGGTGGACGGGTCGGAGCGCTCGGGCCCGTACGGGTGCGTGCGGGCGCCCTGGACGCGCGACCAGATCTCGGCGAACAGGCCGCGGCCCTGCCGGGCCACCGACCCGACCGGGTCCGGCCCGAACTCCGCGGTCGGGGCGGTGTACTCGTTGGCGAAGCGCATGTCAGCGGCCCTGGAGGGTCTGGTCGATCTTCGTGATGCCGGAGGCGCCGTCGCTGATCAGCGTCCCGGCGGCGGTGTAGTGCTCCAGCAGGAGATACGCGCCGATCAGGACCGCGGAGTACTTCATGTAGAGCCGGAGCATGGTGGTCTCCTCAGATCATCAGAGCGGAGGCTGACGTCGACCAGTCGGTCGGCATCGTCGACGAGCCCGACGAGCCGCCGGTCGTGGTCGAGTTGGACGGGGGTGCGGCGCCGCCGTGCTTGCGGCGGTCGGCGATGGCCGGGACGGTCGGGTCCATGACGCGGGCGACCAGGCCGGCGATGTCGTCGAGCAGGGAGCCGACGCGGCCGGCGCTGGTCGTGCTCGACAGCACCGCGTCCAGGAGGGCCAGGAGGACGGCGCCCTTGAGTACGGCCTGCCACCTCACATCAGGTCCAGACGCCCGAGCATGTCGCCGTGGAGGAGCTGGCAGCCCAGCCACACCGCGGCGACGACCAGGACCACACCGCCTACGTTCACGTTGCCGCCCCCTTCGCGGTCGTCGTCTTCGTTCCGTTGGCGGCCGCCTTCGCGTCCGCCGCGGACATGGGCTCGTTGAAGAACTTCGCGGCGAGCCAGCCCTTCCAGCCGTCCACGCCGTACCGGACGTAGGTGATGACCGCGACGTAGAGCAGGGCGCCGGCGAGGAGCCCACCGGCCTGCCGCGGCCGGGTGCGCGTGAGCGGCGTCGTCGGCCGCCAGGATCCGCGCGAGAGCTGGCCTGAGCTCCAGCTCGCGCTGCGGACAACGCCCTGGGCGGCGCGCTTGGTGCGCGACGCGGGCTGGTCGGCCTGGGGCTGCTCGGGCTCGCCCGTCCCCTCGTCGCCGGAGGTGCCCGCGCCGGCTGCGGCGCCTTCGTCGTACGCCGCTTCGAGATCGGGCCGCCCGCGGGTCACCTTGGCGCGGTCCCGTCCCTCCCGGCCGGCCTGGCGCGCTGCCTTGACCTGCCGGGCGATGATCTGCCGGTCCACCGGATCGGAGGGGTTGAGCTGGTCGGCGACGCGCGGGCCCGCGGCGGCCGCGGGCGGCCGCCCCGTGCGCGGCCGCCCGGCCGGGCGGGCGGGTGTCGGGCTAGGCATCGCCCACTGACGCGGAGGCCCGCACGGGGCCGACGCGCACGGTCGTGGACATCGCGGCGAGCCCGACCGCCCCCAGGAGCGCGGCCCCCACCCAGAACATCGGGCTCGACGGGGACAGCCGGCTGGCGCTGTGGTCCACCCCCGGCCCCGCCACCTGCGCGAGCGGCGAGTTGTCGGCGGTGGTGGACGCGGGAGACATGAACGCGCCGCCGTACTTGCTCAGCGGCGAGGGGACCGCCCACGCGGTGCTGACGCTCATCAGGAGCCCGCCCCGGCCTGGAAGATGGTCTCCTGCACGTACTCGATCGCCGCGTTCGAGAGCGTGACGCCGTTCTGGAGCGTGACCAGGAGCCGCAGATCCGACGTGGTGCCCATGTCGACGGCGTCGCGGAAGGCGTTCTCCGCCGCGAAGTCGATGGCGCCGAAGCCCCAGATCCCGCCGATGTCGGAGTTGTAGATCCGCTCGTTGATGTGCCGCAGGACGTCGCCGTCCAGGTAGTCGTCCGGGGTCTCGTTGGAGCCGTAGCGCCACGCGATCTCACCGAAGTTGGTGGCGTTCATCGCCAGCGGCGCCGGCGTCGCGCCGTTCCAGACCTGGAAGCTCGTGCGGAGGAGCGTCTTGCCGGCGCCCTGGCCGATCAGGCGAACCTCGTTGCCGCCGGTCCCGAGCTGCGTGGTCCGGGACTGGATGTACGAGTGGAACAGGCTCAGGTCCGGGACGACGATCTGGCCGTCCGACCCGATCGGGATCGAGTACTTGACCGTCGTGCACTGGATGTTGCCGGTCAGGCTCACCGCGCCGTTGCCGGTCAGGTTGAAGAGGTTGGCGGCGGTCTCCATGTCGACCTGGATGGTGAGGTCGGTGGAGGACGTCGCGGCGAAGATCGCGCCGCTCAGGTCGACCTCGTCCTCGGCGATCGGCACGACCCAGTACAGGTCGACGTTGGACGTGCCGGCGCCCAGCGCGGAGGTGTTGGAGCCGACGCCCCAGGACTCCGACGCGGACGCGAGGGTGCCCTGGTTGTAGGAGGTGCCGCCGAAGGTGTTGACGATGCCGCGGTCGTTGCAGTTGTCCCGCTTCTGCATCTCGCGGAGCTTGAGCTTGAGCCCGGACGCGTTGATCACGTTCGACGCGCCGTTGGCGGTGAAGCGCACGGCCTTGAGCATGTCGTACGGCCAGCGCGCGGTCGTCGCCACGGAGCCGGTGCCCGGGGTGACGGTGAGGGAGCCCTGGAAGCGGATGATCGCCGCAGCGATGATGTCCGACTTCTTGAGTTCCCACGTGTTCTGGCCCCCGAAGCCGTTCCACGTCTGGCTGCCCTCGTTGAAGGTGCGCCGGCGGGTGCGCGCGAAGAACTCCGGCGGCCGGACGGACTCGGCCGGGACGGCGATGCCCTGCATGTAGCGCACGGGCCCGGTGGTGGCAGTGACCTGGGTCGGCATCAGCCGTTCCTCCGCGTGATGTAGTCGCGCAGCGTCTTCAGGCCCGGGATGTTGGTCCGGTCGGCCAGGACGTTGAGCGCGAGGAGAGAGACGATCGAGGTGCAGGCGACGGAGCCGTAGAAGGCCGCCGCGCGGCCGCCCCGCATCAGACGCCCTTGCGCATGCCGCTGGCGCCGCCCTTGACCTTGTCGTAGGCGACGATGACGCCCAGGGCGACGAGGGCGGTGACGACGAGCCCGTTCAGACGCATTGAGTGCTCCCGGAGAGGCGACGGTGAGAGCGCCCACGCTGAGCGATAGCCCCGGGCACGGAAAAGCCCCGGCGGGACCTTCGCCGGGGCTAATTCCTGACTGGTCAGTCAGCCGAGCGGGTGCGCGAACTCCGCCTGGTAGCCGTGCGCGTACTCGCGCAGGGTGATGGGCCGCTGGCCGCCCTCGGCCCAGAAGTCGAGCAGTTCCTCGCTGGCCCACCGGAACGGCGGCCGGTGCCCGGGGACGGCCGGGTAGAACGAGCTCGGCGTGACGCCCTTCGGGGCGCCCTTCTTCACCATGTGGCCGCGGGTGGCGTCCTCGGCCGCGAGGTAGGCCGCGTGCTGGGCGATCCGCCACTCATCCCGGATGCGCGAGCGGGTCTCGCGGCCGGCCTTCCCGTGCGGCCCGAGGAAGTGCCCGCCGTTGCGGCACAGCGTCTCGCTGCGGCCGGACTCGATGTCCGCGCGAGAGCACCAGGCGCCGCAGCCGTCCCGCTCGCGCCACGGGCCGACGTACCAGGACCACCGCTCTCGCAGGGTCGTCATCCTCGCCTCCTACGCGGTGAGTTCGAACGGGGGGACGCGGTACAGCCGGTGCTCTTCCGCGCTGTAGAGGGTCGACCAGTGCGGGCCGCGGGAGCGGGTCTCGTCCATCACGGCCTCCAGCCGGGCCGGGGAGATCCCGATCCCCTCGGCCAGCCGTGCGCGGTCGAGGGGGTGCGGGACGTCGAACATCAGCACCCGGTCGGCCTGGGCCAGGGCGAGCGGGTCAATGCCCTTCGGGCGCGGGCAGCACAGCAGCCCCGACGCGTTGAAGTGCCGGGACTGGTGCAGCCAGGTGCGGCCGTTGGGCCCGGTGCGGTTCGCGCGGAAGGCTTCGCCGGCCTCGTCGACCCACATCACGACGCGGCGGCCGCGCGGGAAGAGGCCGGCTCCGAGCGCGCGGTCGACGTCCTCGTAGAAGGTCTCCTGTTGGGGGTCGGCGATCCAGCGGTAGACCTCCGGGACGCGCTCGTCCCGCCGCGGCGGCAGCTCGACGAGCGGCCCCCGCAGGACGGTGGCGCCCAGGTCCTCCCCGGGGTCGGCGTCGCCGTTGATGTCGATCACGAGCCGGTCGGCCCCCGGCCACGCGCGGAAGTGCTCGCGCGCGGCCGCTGACTTCCCGCTGCCCTTCCTGCCCACGAACAACAAGATCTGGTTCTTCGTCGGGTCGATGACCGGGTAGGGCCAGACCTCAGCCACCGGCGGCCGCCTCCCCGGTGCCCCGGATCTCCGCGAGGTCCGCCATTGCCCGCGCGCGGCGTATCTCGGCCCGGAGCTTGAGGTTCTTGCCGACGTAGCCGGCGACCGCGAGCGCCAGGTGGAGGAGGTCGATCGTGTCGGTCCCCTTCGCCTCGGCCGGGAGCCGGCGGTAGACGAGCCGGGACGCCGGCGCCGAGATGTCGTCGACGTCGTCCTGATCGGCCCGCCACAGGTCGTACTCGCGCTCGACCACGTCGGCCGCGAAGGAGTGGACCAGGCCGCTGATCGTCTTCACGCCCTGCCCGATGGCGGTCCGCAGCCCGGCGCGCGAGATCGTCCCGGCGCCGCTACCAGTCGAGCGGGTGTCGGAAGACGGTTGCGGGTCCGGGTCGGGCGGGGCGGCTGCGTCGTCCGGCGACCAGTTCTCCGGCGGTGCGTCGTCGCTGGGGCTCGGGTCGGGGCTCGGGCTCGTCGAGGACGACCGGGACGGCTCCGAGGGCTGGCTGAACAGCAGGGCCGTCCTCGGGCTCTCCGGCGGGCTCGGGATCGGGCTCGGGGAGGGCTGGTTCTCGGCCGGCGGGGCGCTTGGGCTGGGGGACATCGAAGGAGACCTCTCGCACGTCGTCGTCGTTGTCCGCCGCCGGCGGTTCCTGGGCGCCGTCGACCTCCGGCGGCCGCACGTCGCGCGGCACGCGCTTGGCGTACACCAGCTCGTCGCAGCCCTCGGTCGCGCACGGCCCGTGCCAGGTGACGCGGCCCGGGTCGCTCTTGGTCTCGGTGATGTGCCCACGGGAGCAGGTGCCGCGCACGCGCACGGACCCGCCCCGGCGGCGGGGGGTTGTCGGTGGCACGCGGCACACTGTGCCCGGGGGCCCGGGGATACCGGAACGTATCGGAGGACCCATGGCCAGCACGTCCGTCCCCGGCTACGGCGAGCGCATCCGCGCGGCGGCCGCATACGCGCGGGACTGCAAGGAGCGGTACGAGACGGCGTTGGTGGCCCGGAACGCGGTGATCGTGGAGGCCGTCGACGCGGGGTATGCCGGCCACCAGGCCGCCCGGGACGCCGGGGTCCGGCAGCCGCACATCGTGCGGATCCTCAGCATGTCCGACGACTGGGACCTCGGGGCGTGAGTGTGCCCGGCCCGTGCACGCTCACGGGGGCACGGGCCGGGACACCCTGCACGCCCGGCAGCCGCCGCCGGACCCCTCCGACAGGCCGCCGTATCCAGGTGGAGAGCGTGTTCCCCGAGGCTATCAGCGGCACTTACTCCGGCGTATCACCTCACGGAGAGGCGATACGCCGGGGGAGAGAATGACGGGAAATCACCGCGCGGAACCCATCCCGCGGCGAGAAGTGACCGGGGCCTGATCGGCACCACCCGACCAGAGGGCCCCAGTAGCCCCACAGAGGCCCCGCCCGCCCCTCCTGGATGCCAGGGGCGGACGGGACATGATCGGCCGTCAGACGGGCGCCCAGAGGCGATCTTGGGCGCCCTCCGCTCTACCGCTCGCCCGGCATCCGGACTGCGAGCTGTCCCGGCAGCTCGTCCGGGCCGTCCGCCGGCACCAGGTCCTCCTCGGCCGGCGGGCGGCCGCCGCGCAGAGCCGCCCGGACCGCGGCCGCTCGCGCAGCCTGTTCCTCGTCGCTCAGCCGGCGGGCGGCCGCGGCCGCGTGCATCGTCAGGGCCGGGTCGGGCATCCGCGGCCGCTCGGCCTGCACCGGCGGCAGGCGCTTGAGCCGCGCCGAGATGAAGCGGGCCCGGTACTGGATGTGGCTCATCGGCAGCTTGTCCGAGACGAAGTCGGCGACGAACCGCGGCGAGTGCCCGGCGTCCAGGGCGAGCTGGACCTCCGGCGCGACCTCGGACCACTCCGCGTCGCTCATCCCGAGGGGGCCTGCCAGACCCCGCCGAACGAGCGCGCACTCCGCGCTCCAGCTCGTCGTCAGCTCCGGCTCTTCCTCCTCCTCCACGCGTCGCGCGCGCGGCACCTCAGCTGTAGCTACGGAGGAGGAGGAAGGAGACCAAGGGTTCAGGGATGGTTCAGGGCTGGTTTGGCGGTCTTCAAGACCCCCCCAACCGGACTTGAAGTCCGGTCCGAGGGGACTTGCAGTCCGGTCGGGGGGGTCTACAAGACCCCCCCGAGGGGACTTGAAGTCCGGTCCGAGGGGACTTGCAGTCCGGTCGGGGGGGTCTACAAGACCCCCCCGAGGCTTGCCCGCATCCTTGCGACGGGGCCGTTCCGGGCGCCGTCCGAGCATGGGTCGGTTCTCCGTCGTGAGGGGAGGCCGGCCGTAGCGGGCCCGAAAGTCGTTGATCTTGTCCAAGTCGGGGAACCACTCCGCCGGGATGCAGACGTCGTAGTTGACCGGCCGGAGGTTCTTCGGGATGTGCTGCGTTACCCGCTGATCCCCTCGGCGCAACAGGCCGCGGTTGGACAGGGACCGGACGGTCCGCCGGACGGTGCGCTGGTCGAGCTGCACCTGTTCGGCAACCGTGGCCAATGAGGGGTAGGCGTCGCAGCCGTCCGGCGAAGCGGGTTCGGCGAACGCGATCAACACGGCGTACTCGTTGACGTTGGCGACGGGCGCGTATTTCGCAGCCCACAGGATTGCCTCGAAGCTCACCGGATTACCACCGTGAGCTGGGAGGACTGGTATTTCGTCATGACTCACTCCGTCGTTCTGTGAGTCGTGAGGGGGGACCCCCGTCCCACCACGACGAACTACAAGAGCCGGAGTTCCCAGTTCCGACACCGGATAACTACCATGCCGCATGTCATGTTTACAAGTAGGCATCGCATCTGTATGGTGAGGCGTCATGGATACGAACTCGCAGCAACGCATCGCGGAGAGTGTGCGAGCCCTTTCCGCTGCGTTCGGTGACCGCCAGGAGGACGTGGCCAACGTCCTCGGGATCACCCAGAACACCGTCAGTCGGAAGCTCCGCGGCCTCACGCGGTGGAGCGTGGAGGACGTCGAGCGGATCTCCGAGCACTACAAGGTGCCGCCGTCGATGGTGCTGGCGGGGCCGCGCGCGTGGTTCGACGCGCTCCGGTCTCGCTGGACTCAGGGGGACGGGAGTATTACCTTCTGATAACGCAGCGCGGTCGCGTGACCGCATCGCCTAGTCCCAGTGGCGCCGTTGACGCGGCGTCGGGAGCCGGGGACCCACGTCCTTGGGGTGAATCGGCTGCCGCCTTCGCGGGCGGCGGTCGTAGGAGACCTTCCGCCTCCGAACCCGTCAGCTAACCCGGTCGGCGAACGGGAGGAGAGGAGGACGCCGTCATGGCGTCGAACGGCTTGGCCTGGGATGCCGCGCCTCCGGCGGAGGTTCCCGCCGACGGTTGGTCCGGCATTCCGGAGGCCGTGGGCGACTGGGCCGCCTACCCGGGCGGGTACCAGGACGCGTACCCGGACCCCGCCGCGCCGATGGTCGCCCCGACGGCCGCGCCGATGTATGCGGGCGGTCCCTCCTCCCCCGAGCAGCCGCAGGCCTGGGCCGAGTCGGAGCAGCAGCTGCGGCAGCCTCCGTACATGCAGCAGGGCTGGACGAACGGGCAGGGCCCGCAGGGGAATCAGCAGGCGTACCCGCAAGGGCCCGTCCCCGGCGCTCCCGGCCACCCCGCTCCCGGCCACCCCGCTCCCGGCGCTCCCAGCCCGGCCGCGGCCGAGGGCGGATTCGGCGGCGAGGAGGAGCCGGCGCGCTGGTGGGTTCCGGCGCAGCGCTCCGCCGCCGTGATCGGGATCGCCGCGATGGCGGCGGTCGGCGCGGGCGGGGCGACGGCTTCGGCGGCCTACGCCGACGAGCGCCCCTCCCGGGCCGGCGTCTCCGTGGGCGACCACGCCGCCACGGCCCCCGTCCACGACGCCGCCCAGGAGCAGGCGGTCGCCCAGCGCATGGCGGGGAACGCCGCCGCCGCGGCCGACGGGTCGCGCTCGGCCCGCGTGCAGTCCGCCAGGGTGGAGGCCGCGGCGGCGGCCGAGGCCAAGCGGCGTGCCCGAGAGGCCGCGGCACAGGCCGGAGCTGCCGAGGCGCCGCAGACGGCCTCGTCGGCGGCCGCGGACGGTGCGGCGGGCGGCGCCGGTTCGGCCGCCGCTCCGGCAGTGGAGAGCGCGGAGGCGGGCGGCGGCGCCCCGGCGGACGCGGGGCAGGCGGCTTCCGCGGCGGGCACCGCCGGCGCGGACCTCGGCACGGTGCTCGCTCCGCTGGAGGAGCTGCGGCCGCTGGGCGCCGGCGACTCCTACTGGTCCCAGCTGCGCACCGGGCAGGACTTCGCGGCGAGCCCCGGCGCGGTGGTGCGCGCGGTCGCCGACGGCCGGGTCACCTCCGCCGGCTGGGCCGGCGCGCACGGCTACCGCGTCGTGCAGACCCTCGGCGACGGCACGGAGGTCTGGTACTGCCACCTCGCCGCGGTCGCGGCCTGCGGGTCGGTGACCGCCGGGCAGGCGATCGGCAGGGTCGGTGCGACGGGCGCGGTCCGGCAGTCGCGGCTGCACCTGGAGGTGCGCCCGGCGGGCGGCGACCCGCAGGACCCGGTGAGCTGGCTCGCCGCTCGGGGCGTCACGCTCTAGCGCGGCGCCGCGGGGCGCGTCCCCCGCTGGGGCGTTCCCCGCTGCCGCGTCTCCCGCTGCCGCGTTCCGGCGGCCTGCGGGCGGCCCCGCATCGGCGGTGCCTGCGGCGCCGAGCGGCGCGCGACACCCCCCCCACAGACCCGACGGCCTCGGTGAAATCCCCCCGACACCGAGGCCGTCGGTTTGTCCGCGGGTCTGGCGTCGTCCTGCCGGCGTCCTGCCGCGTCGGCGGCTCAGGCGCGGCGGTCGGCGACCACGTAGCAGGCCGCGGCGGTGACCGCGGAGACCGCGGCGACCGACGGCCAGGCGCCGATCTTCTTCGCCAGCGGGTGCGAGACCGCGAGCGCGCCAATCGAGACGCCGGCCAGGGCCGCGGCGCCGGCGTTGCCCGCCGCCTTGCGCCACTGCGGCGCGGAGGCCACCAGCGCGGCGCCGAAGGCGAGCCCGCCCAGCTGACGCTTGCGGGTGGCACGGGCCAGCGCGAAGCCGCCGGTCAGGCCGGCGGCGGTGATCAGGGACGAGGGGATGCGGGCCATGCTGGGCTTACCTCCACGGTGGTGGCGCCGGACCGGCGCGCGTGCGATCCCTCCCGCACGCGAGCGCGTGCCGGGGAGGCGGGAGCGCGCAGTCCGGGCACGCGGGCTCGACTGCGCCTGCGCGGGCCCGTGGCACGCGGCGGCGAGGCGGGAGGCCGCGGCCGACGCGGGGGCCGGAGAACGCAGGATGCCTCCGACCTTAGCCCCCGGCGGCGGCCGGCCCCGCACCGGACCCGGGGATTCGCGCAGCGCCCCGGGCGCTGCCCCGGGCTCGGCCCGCCGGTCGCCGGGAAGCCCCCGCGCGGTCACCGAGGCTGCGCGGGCCGTGGGGCCGCCGGGTTCCTGGGTCTCCGGGACTCCGGGACTCCGGGGCGAGGGCTGCTGGGGCCCTGGGCCGCCGGGGTGCGGGGGCACGGGGAGGGCGGGCGGGCTGGGAGCTCAGTTGGTCCGGGTGTTGTGCAGATGCAGGCCGATGTAGCCCAGGTAGATCCGGCCGGTGCCGGAGCAGTCGTCGCGGTAGTGCAGCCGGGGGGCCGTGCCGCCGCCGCCGATCCGCAGGTGGGCACCCATGAAGACCCGGCCGGACGGGTCGACCTCGGTCGGCACGGGGAAGAGCCGCTCGCGCTTCCACTTGGCGTTGGTGGAGACCGTCCGCGACTCGTCGCGTATGACCTTGCGCGGCGGGAAGGGGTGGCAGTCGCCGGGCGTGTTCTCGCACCACCAGCGGAAGTCGCCGCCGCTGGTGCCGCCGGTCGCGGCCTCCGCGTAGTCCTGGAGGGCGAGCAGCGCGTCCCAGGTCATCCGCACCCAGGTGGGGTGGTCGGTCTGGCCGTCCAGGTCCAGCGTCTCCTTCGGGTCCCCGGTGAACCGCAGCAGCGGGAACTCGCCGAGGCGGGTGAGGAGTTCGGCGAAGGACGCGGGCGGGCGGTCGGCGGCGTCGGCGCGCAGCTCCTCGTCCTGCTGGGGCGCGAAGGCGTCGGCGGCGCGCCCGGCGGCCAGCAGCCGGCGGCGCAGCGTCCGCACCTGGCTGCGGGAGTCGCGCAGTTCGCTGTACTGGTCGTCGTAGTCGGCGGCGAGCAGCGACTCCTGGCGTTCGGCGTCCCGCAGCCGGCGCCGCATCTCCTGCAACTCGGCGGCGCGGGAACGGCGTTCGCCCTCCTCGGCCTGGGCCTCGGGGTCGCTCGTGTCGTACAGCGCGCCCGGCACCAGGTCCGGCAGGGCCTCGGCGGCCTCCGGCGGGACCTGCAACTCCGGGAGGGCGAGCAGGACTTCGGGCAGCGGGCAGTCGAGCGCCTGGCGCCGCGGCACCCAGGCGACGAGCCCGGCCGCGCGCCGCCGGTCCTCCTCGATCGTACGGCGGGAGAGCACGCGGTGGCGCTGCGCCTCCGCGGGCCAGGCCGGGTCGATGCCGGGGAGGTAGGTGCGGATCGCGCCGCCGTAGACGCGATGGTGCTCCAGCGCCCGGTTGAAGAGGCGCTCGGCGGGCGGGGAGAGGGCGTAGAGCACGGCGAGGCCGGCGCAGCCGCGCAGCACGGAGTCGACCGTGCCGGAGAGCCACTCGTCGAAGTCGGCGCGGGCCGGGGTGGAGGCGACGATCACCGGCAGGCGGCGGTCCGGATCGCAGAGCTCGTCGAGTACCTCGTCGACGTCGCCGGGCTCGATGACGGTCGGCATGGCGTGCACCCGAGCGGCTCCGCGCTGGCCGCCCTCCACTGCGGGGAAACGATCCAGCAGCCCGCGGGCGAGGCGCGGGACCGGGGCCTTGCCCGAGCCCGGCGGCGATCCGCCGCGCTGCGCGGGCAGCAGCTCGGAGTCCAGCTGGATCCAGCTGCGTCCCTTGCGGCCCGGCGGTGTGCACAGCGTGAACTGGGTGCGCCAGATGCCCTGGGTCGTGTACTCGCGCAAGCGCCAGCGCGCGTAGGCGGGTATCCCCGTGCCCGGGCCGCCGCCGACGTCCTGGTCGAGCACCGCCTGCTCGCCGACGCGGTGCCGGCCGGGCTCGCGTGGCGGCTGGTCGTAGTGCTGCGCCTTGAGCCAGTCGGCCACCTGCTGCTCGGCGACGGGGACGCTCTCCTGGTGGCGCAGGCCGCTGCAGACCACCATGCGATACATACCGTCCGGCATGGGCCCCTCCTGGCGCGGATCTGTTGGACGCGGCTGATATGTCCAACGTGCCAGGCGGTGGCTTAGGTTCCGGGTTTCGACGCGTACCTGTCGCTTTTCGATCGGGCACGCGTCCATCGCATGCGCGGGCGCACCGCGGCGGCGCCTGGTCAGTCCTCCGGGTCGGCGCTCCCGGGGCCTGCCGGGGGCGGCGCCTCGGCGGACGCCGCGTCCGCAGACGGTGCCGGTGTCGGGGCCGGGGCCGGGGCGGGAGCCTGCTCGACCTGTGGTCCGGTCCGCGCGGCGGTCTGGTCGGCCTGGTCGGACGGTGCGGACGGCTCGGCCTGCGGTTCGGAGTCGGCGGACGTGCCCGGGACGGGCTCGCCCGGCGCCGCCGCCTCGCCGGTTGGGGCGGCTGCGGCCGTACCCGCCCCGGGCCGCGCGGGCTGCGGGGGAGCGTAGGGGCCGCCCGCCGGCGGGCGCGCGGACGGCTGCTGCGCGCTGTTCACGTGCGCCCATGCGCCCGCGTGCTGCGGCCGACCCGCGCCCTGCGGCGCGGGGGTGTACGCCCCCGGGGCGAAGCCGTCGTACGGGGTCGCCGCCGCGGTCGGCCCGGGCATCGGCGTGCCGTACGGAACGGCCGACGGCCGCGCCGCGGCGCCGTACGGCGGCATCCCCACGCGCCGCACCGGAGCGCCGTAGGGCGCTGCGGCGGGGGCGCCGTACGGTGCGGCGGCCGTGGCGCCGTACGGCGCTCCGCCGGCCGGCTGGATCGGCGCCCCGTAGGGCATCGCCGCGGCCGGCCCCTGGGCCCAGGCGGGGCCCGCGCCCGGGTGCCCCGCAGCCTGCCAGGCCGCCGCCGGGTTGTGCCTGCGGTACCACTCGCGCGCCCCGACCTGCGCGAAGACCTCGGCGAGCTGGTCCTTGCGCTTCCACAGGTGGTGCAGCAGCTCCTGCTCCCGCTCGGTGAAGTCGCTGCCGCGGGTCAGCCCGCGATCCGCCTTCTGCCGCAGGAAGGCCAGCGAGGTGGCGAAGCCCTGGTACTCGCGCATCGCCCGCTCGCCCAGCGGCCCCCGGGTGTACCGGGCGAGCTCGCGGGACTGCCGACGGGTCGCCATCGACGACAGCACCAGCGGCTCCGGCGCGGTGATCCAGCCCGCCCAGGCGTACACCCCCAACTGCTTGGCGACGACCTTGAGTTCGTCCCGCCGCGCCCACAGCACCAGCCAGACCATCCCGCAGAACACCGGCAGCATGAAGCACAGGTAGACCAGCAGGAAGCCGCCGATGCCGAAGTCGGAGGAGCCGTTCCAGGCGGCGTGCATGGCGATCGCGCACAGCCACCCGCCCAGCGGCGCCAGCACCCGCAGCCACTTGCGCCGGGCCAGCGCGGCCAGCCCGAAGCCGATCCCGGTCATCCCGGTGAACAGCGGGTGCGCGAAGGGCGACATCACCTCGCGCAGCAGGAAGGTGAAGACCGTGACGCCGATCCCGCCGCCGTCGGTGTGCTCCTCCAGCACGGTCCGGCCGATGTAGAGGATGTTCTCGGTGAAGGCGAAACCGGTCGCGGTGAACCCGGCGTAGACGATCCCGTCGACGATCCCGTCCAACTCGCGCCGGCGGAACAGGAAGAGCAGCAGCAGCGCCGCGCCCTTGCAGCTCTCCTCGATGATCGGCGCCACCACGCTCGCCCCGAGCAGCTCGCCCCCGCCGGCGTTGTGGCTGACCAGCAGGTCCGTGGTCCAGCTGTTGGCGAGGATCGCGATCAACGTCGCGGCGCACGCGCCCCAGCCGAAGCAGAACAGCAGGTTGCGCAGCGGCTCCGGGTCCACCCGGTCCACCCACAGGTACGCGCCGAGCACCAGCGGCACCGGCAGCACGGCCACGACCAGGCCGATCAGGAAGCCCTCGGTGCCGGTCTGCTGCCGGACGATGGCCAGGATGGTCACCCCGCACAGCGCGAGGACCGTGCAGATCGCGCCGAGCCGCAGCGCCCTGCTCTCCAGCCAGGCCCGCGGCCGCGGCTTGTAGCGGAGCCGCCGGGGCAGGACGAACCCCGACTGGTTCTCCGGGAGTTGGGGGACGGGAAAGGCCGGCTCACCCTCGTCCGGGCGGCCGCCCCCCGCGGTCGGCACCTGCTGGGGGCCGGTCGGCACGCTGCTCACCACTTGACTGTAGCGGTCGGGCAGATGGACTGATAAGCGGTTCACGATCGCTCCGCCGCCGGCCCGCCATCCTCCTGGCGCCGACCCGGAAACGCCGACGGACACGCCGGCGGACACGCTGGCGGGAACGCCGACGGGAGCGCTGATCGGCCGGCGGCCGTCCGGCCCCGGGCGGCTCAGCGGCGGCGGAAGATCAGGTCGCGGACGACGTGCCCGCGCTCCAGCCCCTGGCGCTCGAACTTGGTCATCGGCCGCCACTGCGGGCGCGGGGCCCAGCCGCCGTCCGCGCCGGCGTACACGTTCTCCAGTTCGGGCTCGGCGCTGAGCACCTCGAGCATCTGCTCCGCGTACGGCTCCCAGTCGGTGGCCAGGTGGACCAGTGCGCCGGGCGCGAGCCGGGAGACCGCGAGCCGCACGAAGTCCGGCTGGATCAGCCGCCGCTTGTGGTGCCGCTTCTTCGGCCACGGGTCGGGGAAGTAGGCGCGCAGTCCGGCGAGCGTGCCGGGCGCGAGCATGTCGCGCAGCAGGATGACCGCGTCGCCCTGCGCGAGGCGGACGTTGTCCAGGCCCCTCTCGGCGATCAGCCGCAGCAGGTTGCCGTGGCCCGGGGTGTGCACGTCGACGGCGAGGATGCCGGTGTCCGGATCGGCCTCGGCCATCGCGGCGGTCGCGTCGCCCATCCCGAAGCCGATCTCCAGCACCACCGGGCGGCCGGCGCCGAAGAAGGACGCCAGGTCGAGCGGGGAGCCGTCGATCCGGGTGCCGAAGGCGGGCCACAGCCTCTCGATCGCGGCGTGCTGCGAGTCCGTCATCCGGCCGCGGCGCGGGTGGTAGCTGCGCACCCGCATCCGGTCGGGCACGTGCGGCGCGGCGGGGGAGTCGCGCCATTCGGCGGCCCGCGCGGCGTTCGCGCCGGTGGCGGCGGCGGGAGCGCCGGGCGCAGCGGTCGCGTCGGGCGCAGCAGCGGTCGCGTCGGGCGCGTGGGCCGCGGCGGCGGGCGCGGCGGGGGTGCCGGAGTCGGGGCTGAGCGGGGTGCTGGACACAGTTTCGCCAGTTTACGTGGCGCGCCGCTTCGGCTCGTCCGCCGCTTCGGTCCGTCCGGGCCGGCTTCGGTCCGTCCGGGTCAGCCGGCCGCCGCGAGGGCGGCGAGTGCGCGCCGGGCCACCTCGCGGCCGATCGGCAGCGAGGCGGTGGCGGCCGGGGAGGGGGCGTTGAGGACGTGCACGGTCCGGGCCACCGCGGCTTCGGCACCCGCCGAGGCGCCGGACGGCCCGGGCCCCGCCGCCTCCGGGTCGAAGCCGGCGAAGGCGAAGTCGTCCAGCAGCGAGCCGTCCCGGGCGACGGCCTGCGCGCGCACCCCGGCCGGGGCCGGCCGCAGGTCCTCCGCGGTGATCTCCGGGAGCAGCCTGCGCACCGCCCGGGTGAAGGAGCGCTTGGAGAGCGAGTGCCGCAGCTCGGCGAGCTCGGAGCGCCAGTGCCGGCGGGCCAGCCGCCAGGTGCCGGGCCAGGTGGCCTCCTCCAGCAGGTCCGCGGCGCGCGCGGTGCCCCAGGTGTAGCCCTCGCGGGCCGGCGCCGGCACCGCGTTGGGGCCGACGTGCACGCCGCCGTCCAGGTCCCGGGTGAGGTGCACGCCGAGGAACGGGAACGCGGGGTCCGGCACCGGATAGACCAGCCCGCGCACCAGGTCCCGCCGCTCCTTGGTGAGTTCGAAGTACTCGCCGCGGAACGGCAGGATGCGCAGCCCCGGTTCGAGCCCGCACATCCGGGCGATCCGGTCGCTGTGCAGCCCCGCGCAGTTGACCAGGACGCGGGCCCGCAACTCGGCCAGCGAAGTGGTGACGGTCACTCCGTCGGCGCGGACGTCCACCGACCGCACCGCGCTGCCGGTGCGCACCCGCGCGCCGGAGAGCCGGGCCATCGCCCGCGCGGCGGCGGGGAAGTCGCAGATCCCGGTGGTCTCCACCCACAGCGCGCCGACGCCCGCCACCCGCGGCTCGTACTCGGCGATCTGGGTCGCGCCGAGCTCGCGCAGCGGGATCCCGTTGTCCCGGCCGCGCTGCGCGAGCGCGTGCAGGCGCGGCAGTTCGGTCCGGTCCGCGGCCACCACCAGCTTGCCGGTGACCTCGCAGCGCACCCCGTGCTCCCGCGCGAAGCGCAGCATCTCCGCCGAACCCGCCACCGCGTAGCGGGCCTTGAGCGAGCCGGGGCGGTAGTAGAGGCCGCTGTGCACCACGCCGCTGTTGCGCCCGGTCTGGTGCGCGGCGAGCGCCGGCTCCTTCTCCAGGACGGTCACCGTGGTGCCCGGGGCGACCCGGCCGATCGCGTAGGCGGTGGACAGGCCCACGATCCCGCCGCCGATCACCGCCACGTCGCAGTCGAACCGCACCGCACACACCTCCGATCCCCCGAGCCGCATCGAATGCGTGTGATCGTTCCATGTCACGGCCCGCCCGCGCCACAGTCCGCGACCACCGTCACGCCCTGGGCCGCAACCCGCCGCAGGCCCCGGACCAGCGGCGCATTGGCCGGAAACCGACCCCGCGGGCGCCCGGGTGGACCACGGCGGCGCCCGGCGCGGCCCCGACGCCGCCGTGCAGCGAGTCCCGGTAGGCCGGCGCGCCGCGCGAGTCCCGCTACGCCGGCGCGGCGAAGGCCAGCCGGGCCTGCTCGGTGAGTTCGGCGACACAGCGCTCGGTGCGGTGCGGCTCCATCCGGCGCAGCATCGCCCCCACGTACTCCCGGGTGCGGTGCGAGGTGATCCGGCCCGCGACCTCCACCGCGCGCCGGCCCGCGGCGACGGCGGCGTCGAGCTCGCCGGCGTCCAGTTCGGCCATGGCCGAGACGGTCAGCCGCAGGCCGTGCGAGCGGACGAAGTCCTCGGTCGGCCGGGCCAGCGCGTCCTGCGTGAACTCCCTCACCTTGCGGGTGACTCCGAGGTCCCGGTAGCACTCGGCGGCGTCCGCGGCGAAGCGGTCGTAGGCGTAGAAGTCGATCCAGGGCGGGTCGTCGTCGCCCTCGCGTGAGCGGTCGAGCCAGGCCTCGGCCGCGGTGAGCGCGGCGGCGCAGCCCTGGGCGTTGCCGGCGCGGGCGTGCGCGCGGGCCTCCACCGTGTGGAAGAAGGACATCGTGCGGGCGGTGGCCAGGCCGCGGTTGCGTTCCAGCGCGGCCTGCGCCAGGTCCACGGCGTCGTCGGCGAAGCCGCGGTAGCCGGCCTGGAGGCTCATCGAGGCCAGCACGTAGCCGCCGAGCGGGACGTCCGCCGCCGCCCGGGCCAGGCGCAGGGCCTGGATGTAGTAGCGCTGCGCGGCCTCGTGCTGGCCGGTGTCGAAGGCCATCCAGCCTGCCAGTCGCGTGAGTTCGGCCGTCGCGCCGAACAGCATCCGGCCGACGTCGTCGCTGTAGGAGGCGAGCAGCAGGGGTGCGGCGTCGCGCCGCAGGCACTCCGGCACCATCGACGAACGCCAGTCCCCGCCCCCGTACTTGGAGTCCCAGCGGCGGGCTTCCTCGGCGGCCTCGCGGAGCTTGGCGGCGTCGGCGTGGCCGACCCGGTAGCCGTGCGGGTCCCCGGCGGCGAGCGCCGAGACGGCCGAGGCCGCCGAGACCGCGGTCGGCGGCGGCCCGGCCGGGGGCAGCGCGGCCGGCGGCAGCAGCGGCACCTCGCGCGCCACCGAGCCGTCCACCGGGGTGATCAGCCAGCGCGAGACGGGAGTCGCGTAGGCGGCGGTGGAGAAGGTTCCGGCCAGGCTGTCCCACCAGTTGCCGCCGCCGGGCCCGCGCCGCTCACCGTCCAGCTCCCACAGGTCGGTCGCGGCCTTCACCGCGGCCGGGACCTCGCGGTGGAAGACCAGGCCGATCTCCGGCGCGGGATCGGTGTCGCCGAGGCCTATCTCCTCCAGCGCGACCGTGCGGCCGAGCTTCCCGCCGATCGCGGTGGCGATCAGGTGCGGTACGGGCCCCTGCGGGATCATCCCCTTGGTCACCCAGCGGGCCACCGAGGTCTTGTCGTAGCGCAGGGAGAGCCCGCGGGCCCGGCCGAGGTCGTTGACGCGGCGGGCCAGGCCGGCGTTGCTGATCCCGGCCAGCGCCAGCACGCTGCCGAGCTTCTCGTTGGGTCCTCGCGGGCTGCTGCTCATGCGCTATCCCCCTCGGGCTTGCGGCCTCACCGGGTCGCGCGGCGATCGGCGTCCGATCCGTCCTGCTGCCGTGCCGGGTGCTGTGCTGCCGTGCTGCTGTCCTGCCGTGCTTCTCGTGCTGCTGTGCCGCGCCGTGCCGGGGCTCGGTGCCTGGACGCTCCGGGCTTCCCCTACCCGATCGGGGACCTGAGCGTGCGTCGGCCGCCCCGCTGCCGGGCGTGCGCCGACCTCAGCGCGCTCCGCCGCGCGCCCTGTGCGCCCGGCCGTGCTCCCCTCACCACCCGCACGGGCGCCGGCCGGCCTACCGCGCGCGCTGCGGGCACCGCGGGGAACACCCACACCGCTCAGCGTAGTTCGGCGGATGCCGAGGGTTAAGGTGTTTGATCCCGGATGGCGGGATTCCTGTGGTTCGCCGACGGCTGGTGGCTGTATGTCTGCGCCCCCGCCGGGCAGTTGGTGCCGCGCGTGTTCGACGGCGGCGGCCCCGGGGCCCGGAGGCGGACGGGTGCCTTCGTGCGCTCCCTCGCCATGTGACCGTGCGCCCGGCCGTGCCCCCTGCCCGGTCGGCGGGCGGCCGGGTTGCCTGGTGGTGTGGGTCGGCCCGCCGTCGAGGACCCGGCGGGCCGGGGGTCGCCGCCGTCATCCCCGCACGGCGACGGAGGACGGCCCGGGGGGTGTGCGGACACCCTCCGGGCCGGTCCGGCTTCCCGCCGCGCCACCCGCACCCGCCGCGGGCCGCCCGCGCCCGTCATCCCAACGGCCTTTCCCGCCCCGCTTCTCCCGCCCGCACCACACCGTGTGCCGCGGAATGGCACGATGGGCCCGGACGGTGCGCACATCACGGCGTCTCCGTCGCCGTACGTCGCCGGAGGCCCTGGATGCGGTGGTTGGTGGGGTGGAGCGGCGCGCGGAACGCAACCGGGCTGGGTGAACTCGCCCCCGTGGGCGGGCGCCTGCTCTGGCCCGGCCCGGACCCGCTGTGGGCGGTCGGCGACTGGCGGGCGGACGAGATCCGGCTGGTGTCCGTGCCGCTGCGGGGAGTCGGCGCGGCGCCGCCCGGCCAGGGCTCGGCGCCAGGCGCCGGCTCGCCGCTCGGGTCGGGCTCGCCGTTGGGGACGGAGACGGCTGCGGCGCCGGCGGCCGAGCCCTCAGGCAGGCCCGGACTGGGCGAACGGCGTCCGGCGCGGCGGCCCGCTCGGCTCGCGGTCCTCGGGCGCTGCGGCGCCACCGACGAGCAGCTGCGCCGCGGCCTCCAGGCCGCCTACGGCGGCGCGGTCCGCCACCTGACCGCCTGGCCAGGCAGCTACACCGCCGTCCTCAGCATCGGTCCCCGCACCGTCGTGCTCGGCGACCTGGCCGGCGTCTGCCCGGTCTACAGCACCGAGTGGTGCGGGGGCACCGCCTACGCCGGGGCCGCCCTGCCGCTCGCCGACCTGGTCGGGGCGAAGCCCGACCCGCTGCGCCTGGCGCTCCGGCTCGCCTGCCCGGACTGGGCGGAGAGCGGGGAGTTGGGCGAGGGGAGCGTCTTCGCCGGCGTGCGCCGAGTCCCGGCGGGCCACGCCCTCACCATCACCTCCGGTCGGCCGCTGGTCGCCGCCTACGAGCCGGCGCCGGCCACGGTCGGCGGCCCGGTGGAGAGCAGTGAGGCCTCCGCCACCGCCGAGGTGACCCGGACGCTCGTCGAGGCGGTGCGCTGCCGGGTGCGCGGCCCGCACCCGGAGGCCCCGGAGGGCCGCCCGCCGATCAGCACCGACCTCACCGGCGGCAGCGCGTCCACGACGGTGACCCTGCTGGCCGCCCGTGTCCCGCCGAGGCGCGTCGGCGCGGCCGCGGCCCCCGCGCCCGGCGGGAGCGGCGGGGACCGGGCGCGGGCGTTCGATCCGGGCGAGGAGCCGCCGCACGGCGGGCCGGCCCGAGGGCGTCTGGGCGGGCACCCGGGTGCGCGCGTGCCGGAGCAGGCCGCCCGCGTCCCCGAGGGTGAGCGTCGTGGGGCGGCCGGCGGCGGCAGTACGGGCGCGGTGGCGGGCGCCGGGGCGGGCGCGGGCGCGGCCGCGCCGTCGCGGGGACGCCCGCGCCGGGTCTCCGCGCTGGACGTGCTCTTCGGCGCGCAGTCCGCCGCCCCCCAGGTGAATCCGGACGGCGGGCAACCCGAGTCGCACACAAGGCCGTTGGGATCGCCGGGCTATGTCGCGGACGGAGACGGGGACGGGGAACCGCCGCGCAGTGGAGCCGTTCGCGGCTCCTGGGCCCGTCCGGGAGCGGCGACCCGGGGGCAGCTGGGGGCCGCCGCAGCGCCCGGGGGAGAGGCGCGGGCCTCCGCGGCGGGGGCACCCTCCGGGCCGCCGCCCGCCGCGTCGACGCCGGGCACCGCCACGGGCCCGGCCGCGCCGCCCGGAACCTCCCCCGCCGTGGTCGCGCTGACCTCCACCGACGGGCGTGCGGCCGTCGACGAGCGCCCCTCGGCGACCCGCGAGGCCGAACTCCGCCGCGCGCACGCCCTCGCCGCCGCGGAACCGCGGCTGGAGCACCTGATCGTGGCCGGCGGCGCGGACGCCCTCCCCTACGCCGACCTGCTCGGCGACCCCCTGGAAGGCCCGCTCACCGACGAGCCCGGGCCGGGTCTGGTCTCGCTCGCCCGCCTGCGCACCCGCCTCGCCGCGGCCGGCACCGACCACCTCACCGGACACGGCGCCCGCCAGGTGCTCGACGGGCATCCCGCGCGCCTCGCCGACCTGCTGCTCGACCGCCGGGCCCGGCACGTGGTCCGCCCGGTGGCCGCGGTCGCCCTCACCGACGGACGGCCCTCCGCCTCGCTCGCCGTCCTGCGCGCCGCCCGCCGCCTGGCCCGCACCGGCTGCGCCGACGGCCTCACCGACGCCGCCACCCGGCTGCTGGCCCTCCGCACCGGCGCGCCGCACGTGGGCAGTCCGGGCTGGGCCGGCGGCCGGCACCCTGCCGAGGAGCCCGGCACCCACCCGCGTCCGCACCCCTTCGGGCCGGGCGGCGAATCCGGCCCGGACGCCGGGGGCGGCGACCCCGGCCCCGGCGACCCCGGCCCCGGGGACTCGGCCCCGCTCGCCCGGTCGCGCGGACGCCGGACCGGCCCCGGCGACGCCTCCGTCGACGCGCTCGCCTGGTGCGTACCGGGCCCGGCCGCCGCCTGGCTGACCGACGACGCGCTCTCCGCCGTCGCCGTGCAACTCCGGCTGGCCGCACGCCGACCGGCCCCGGACGAGCGCCCAGGCGCCCACCGCGCGCGGCTCGCCCTGCACCGGCACGCCGCCGAGTTCCGGGTGCTCGCGCAGGCCGCCGAGGCGGCCGGGGACCACGCCGGGCGGGGCGGCCTGCGGTTGCACGCGCCGTTCCTGGACAACCAGGTGGTGCGCGCGGCCCGCCGGCTGCCCGCCGCCGCCCGGATGCGCCCCGGCGCCCGGCACGACGTCCTGCGCACCGTCCTCGCGGGTGCGGGCGCGACCGGCCTGCCCGCCGACTGGGGCGCGGGCGCACCGCCCGACCCCTACGCCGCGCCGGAGTCCGAACGCGCCGGGCTGCGCCGCGCCGAGCGGGCGCTGCGCGAGCTGCTCGCGAGCTCCGTGCTGGCGAAGGCCGGGCTGGTCGATGCCCGCGCGCTGCGCAGGTCGCTGCGCGAGGCGGCGGAGGGCGCACCCGTCCCGCTGGACGGCCTGGCCGACGTGATCGCCGCGGAGGTCTGGCTCCGCCGCTACCACGCCCGCCGCGGCTCCTGCTGGACCGGCATGCCCCCCGCCGCCCGCCACGCCCTCGCTTCCTCCGCCGCGCCCGGCCAGGGCCGGGACGGGCGCGGGAGCGCGCCGGCGACGGCTCCGCGAGGTCCCGCGAGCGCTGACCGGGGCTCGACGGCCTGAACCGCGACGCACTCGTCCGCCTGGTCCCGGGCGGCCCACGGCGCCCGCGGCCACCGAGCCGGTCGCGCGCGGCCTCCGCTCGCCGGTCGGCCGAGGCCGGCGGCGCCCGGTGGGCCCAGCTCCGCGTGGCGCGCGACACGCCCGCGTTCGCGGTGCTCCGCCGGGAACGGGGCACGTCAGCCCGATCATGGGGCGATATGAGCAACCCCTCGCCCCCGCCCTCCCCGTTCCCGTCCGACGGCGCCGAGTCGCAGGAGGTGCGGCCCCAGGCCGCGCCCTCCGGCGTGCCCGGGGCCGCGGACGCCGGTCCCGCCACCCCCGCAGCCGCAGGCACCGGGGGCACCGGGGGGAGCGCAGGCAGCACGGGCACCGCCGGCGGCCCGGAGGTCGAGGTGGTCGACGAACTGCCCGCGCCCGGCTCCGATCTGGTGCTGTGCGCGGTGGACGGCTCCGAGGGCTCGCTCTGGGCGCTGGACCGGGCGTTCGCCGAGGCCGCCGCCTACCGGAAGACCCTCGCCGTGCTCGCGGTGGTGAACCCGGCGCCGGACGGCTTCGTCGCCGGCATGGCCGAGATCGTCCAGGACAGCGTCATGCGGCTGATCGAGAGCATGCGGGACGTCGCGGAGCGCGCGATCGCACAGGTCCGCGCCAACCGCCCGGAGCTCCAGCCGCCGCGCATCGTGCTGCACGTGCTGCAGGGCAACGCCATCGCGCTGCTGCTCATCTGCAGCCGGGGCCAGCACACGCTGGTGGTCGGCTCGCGCGGCAACGGCGGGTTCAAGCGGCTGCTGCTGGGGTCGGTCAGCACGGCGATGGTGCACCACGCGGAGTGCCCGGTCCTGGTGGTCCCGGCGCCCAAGTCCGACTGAGTCGCCGCCCGCCCGCGCGGGGGGCGACCCGCGCGGGCGCTCCGGTCGGCAGGCCCAGGCCGACCCCAGGTCAGCCGCAGCTGAAGCGGGCGTCCGCCCAGTCCGCGACGTCCACCGGGACCTTGCCGCTCACCGGCGTGACGACCAGCTTCACCGAGGACGCCCCGCCCAGCGGGACGTGCACCGAGACGGCCTGGTCCCCGCCGTCGACCTCGCCCGAGGACCACAGCACGCGTCCGCTCGATCCGTCCTCCACCGAGAAGCGCACCGCGCCCAGACCCAGCGTCATGTCGTCCACCCCCGCCTTCGCGTCGAAGGAGGTGCAGCCGGACGGCAGGTCGATGTCGGTGGTGGCGGGGGCGTAGACGGTGATGCCGCGCGAGTAGGTCGTGCCGCCGATCGTCACGCCGTTGGTGCGCTGCCACACCAGGCCGCTCTGCGCGAGGTCGATCGACGGCCCGCTGGACGAGCCGCTCTGGGTGAGCCCCGCGTAGGGGAGGGAGTCCACGTAGTACGGGCCGGGCGCGGGCGTCGGCGTCGGAGTGGGCGTCGGCGACGGGGTGGGCCGGGGACTGGGCCGATGCGTGGGCGAGGGGCTCGGCTTCGGCGTGGGCTTGGCGCGGTGGGCGGGCTTCGGCGCCGGGCTCGGCGCCGGCGTCGAGGCCGCGACCGGCACCGCCGGCGGAGCCGCCGCCGGAGCCGGGCCGGCGGCATGGGACGGCGGCTTCGCGGGCGCGGGCGCGGGCGCCGCCACGGCGGGCCGGGACGGCGCCTTGTGGACCGCCCGCGGCTTCGGCGAGGAGCCGCCCGCCAGCGCGAACGCCAGCCCCACCCCGGCCGCCACGGCCACCGCCGCCGCGATGGCGACCTTCGCCGGAGTGCCCAGGCCCTCGGACGCCGCGCCGGAGCCGGCGGCCCCGCCCGCCGCGCCCCCGGACCCGGCCGCACCCGCCGCGCCGGCGCCTGCCGCGCCCGCGGCGACCCCGACCCCGGCCGCGGCGGCCGCCGCGGCGAAGTACCCCGCGCCGACCCAGACCAGCAGTCCGCCGGGCAGGATCGCGCGCAGGCTGCTGTTGAGCTCGACGAGCTCGAAGTAGGCGCCGGAGCAGCGCTCGCAGGTGTCCAGGTGCGCCCGCAGGTCCGCGGAGGCGCGCTTGCGCAGCGAGCCGCGGGCCAGCGCGCCCAGCCGCCCGGCGTGCCGCTCGCACTCGGGGGTCTGCGCCTCGGCGATGTGCGCCTGGAGGAACGCGGCGGCGAGCCGGTCCCGCGCGCGGTGCGCCTGCACCGCGGCGGCGTTGGCGGTCTTGCCGAGGAGCACCGCGAGCTCCTGCGGCTTCTCCTCCTCCACCGCGGTGTGCCAGAGCACCATCTGGTCGGACTCGTCGAGCCGGCGGAAGGCCTCGACCACCATCGAGCGGTCGGCCAGCGCCATGGCGTGGTCGTCCGCGCCCGGGTCGGTGACGTCCACCGAGGCGACCGCGGGGGAGCTCGCCGCGAAGGCCGTGAAGTCGTCGACGAGCTGCTCCCGCCGGTCGCTCCTCGACCAGGAGGCGGCGATGTTGCGCACGGCCGTGAGCAGGTAGGCGCGGACCGCGATGTCCGGGCCCTTGCCGGCCCGCAGCGCCTGCAGCGTCCGGGCGAAGACCTCGGCCGTGAGGTCCTCGGCGGTGAAGGCGTCCCGGCAGCAGGTCCGCGCGTAGCGGCGGACGGAGGGCGCGTGCCGGCGGTAGAGCTCCTCGTAGGCGCGGTCGTCTCCGTTGCGCACGGCGGTGGTCAGCGCCGCGTCGGAGGGCGGGAGTTCGCGATTCTCCAGCGGTCCGCCGGGGGGCGGCACGGACGGGCCGGCCGCCTCCGCGCTGAGCAGCTCGTCCAGCGGCGTCCCGCCCTGGCCCGGAACCTGGCCGGAGGAGCGGTCGTCCGAAGGATGGCCCGCGGCGGCGCCCGCCGGGTCGGCCGCCGGGTCGCCGGGCAGGACGCGATCGGCGGGGGCGCCCTGGTTCGGCACCTGCCCCGGGGCCTGGCCGGCGCTCTGCCCGGTGGCCTGATCGCTCAGCGGCCCCGGCGCCTGGCTCGGGACCTGGCCGGGCCCCTGGTCGGAGGGGTGCTCCCGGGGGCCGTCCGGCAGCGTGCCGGACTCGGGTTCGGCGGCCATGCCGGCGCTCTCCGGCCGCCCCGCCGCGGCCGCCGGGCCTGCCGACCCGCCGCCCTCATGGGCGGAGCCGGCCCCGGACCCGTCCGCATAGGGGACGGGCGCGTCCTCGTACGGCCCCAGGGGCGAGCGGACCTGCGGGGGAATGCGCTGCTCCGCGCGTCCTTGCCCGCCGTCCCGCTCTCCCGCGTCCTCCGCCTCCACCGCAGCAGCCCCCGAGTCCTCGCCCGTTCGATGAGTCCGCGGACCTCCACACGCGGGTGGGCGGCGGCGGAAGTCATCGCGGCGCGCGCCCCGCCAGAGGACTGCGGGACCGAAGGAATCGCCGCATGCGCAGAACGGCGGCCGAGCCGCCGGGGCGATCCGTGGTCGCGGCCAAGAATTGCATACGTCGGCCGGAGTACACCTATGGGCCCCCGATGACCACTCGTCCGTGGGGCGTGCGCGCGAAACGCACGCCCCCGAGGGGCCGGACTCGGTATGATCAGCCTTCCACTCCGCCCGCCCGCAGGCCGTCGAGCAGGATGCGCAGCAGCCGCGTCGCCGCGCTCGGCCCGGCCGCCGCTGCGGGAACCCCTGCCGGGCCCCCGGCGGAACCCCCCGCACCTGCGGAACTCCCTCCGCCGGCAACCGTGCTGACGGAGGCCGCGACGGAAGCACGCCCGGCGCCCGTCAGTTCGGTCGCAGATCCCCGCGTCTGGGCCGGAACCATCGCGGCCATCGGGCCGTTGGGGCCGGCTCCGTTCGCGTTCCCGGTCGCAGTCCCGGCAGCTCCCGCGGCTCCGTTCCCCGCTCCCGCTCGCTGCGGGGTGCCTGCGGGGGCCGCCGGCAGGGCGTAGGCCGGGATCGAGGCGGTGAGCACGAGCACCACGTCCCACACGGTGACGCCCGGCCGCAGCTCACCGGCCTTGCGCGCGCGCTCGACCAGTTCGTCGAGCAGATGCAGCAGTTCGGTCGGGTCAGCGTCGTCGAGTCGCTCGTCCACGGCACCCGACGGCTGCCCGGCGTGCGCGGGCTGCCGCGCGCCCGCACCGGCGGGCCGGCCGCCCCCCGACCCGCGGGACATGGCCTCCGCGTACCGGAACGCCTCCGGCGGCAGCAGCCGTCCGGCCCCCGAGGACACCGCCCGCGCGAGGTATCCGGCCAGCGCGTCCCACGCCGGGCGGTCGCCCGCCAGCGCCTCGCGCGCCTGCCCGGTGAGCCAGCCGACCTCCTCCGCGGCGATCCGCTGGACCAGCACGTCCTTGCTGGGGAACCGCCGGTACACCGTGCCGACGCCGACCCCGGCCCGGCGGGCCACCTCCTCCATCGGCGCGCCGTAGCCGAGTTCGCCGAACACCTCGCGAGCGGCGCGCAGCACGCTCTCCAGGTTCCGCCGGGCGTCCACCCGCAGCCGCGCGCCCGATTCGCCGGCCGCGCCGACCGCTCCGGCATGCCCCGCCGGCCCCGGCGCCGTCCCCGCCACGCCCGGCGTGGCCGTACCGGCCGAGCCCGGCGTGCCCGGCGTGCCCGGCGTCACCGCCGTTCCGTGCGCGGATGCGCGCGGCGTTCCGTATGCGGCTCCGTGCGTCGCCTGACGCGGCAGCACGCGTCCGTGTGCACTGGTGTCCATCGCCTGGTCCCTCCCCCCGTGGTGCCGTGGCCGACTCGACAGGTCGCCCGCGGCCGACTCGAACAGCGCGTACGTCTCTCCCCCCGCGCGCGTGCCCTGCGGCGAGCGTCGCGATGCCGGGATGTCGTGCCCGACCCGTCGACCATAGTGAGCGGAGATGTGGAGGAACAGCGGAATCGGCCAGGATCCGGTTGTTCCGGATCCGGCGCGCCGAGCGCCCGCGGCGCGTCGGCGTAGGAGGACTGCGCACAACAGGGGAGAGGTTGTCCGCGCCCGGCGCCCCAACCGCCGCACACGCCCCGCTGATGGTGTACGGGCTATGTACAAGACACAGACCACGGGTGCCGAATGGTCGGGTGACCGCCGAAACCGAGCCGACCCCCGGTTCCCCGTCCCCCGCGCGCCCCGCCTCCGGCACGCCGCCCGTCACCCCGCCCGTGACGCGCATCCTCGTCGTCGGCGGCGGACACGTCGGTCTCACCACGGCCCTGAGACTCCAGCGCCGCCTGCGCCCCGGCGACCGCGCCGAGGTCACCGTCCTCGAACCCAAGCCCTACATGACCTACCAGCCGTTCCTCGCCGAGGCGGCGGCGGGCTCGATCGACCCCCGCCACGTCGTGGTCCCGCTCCGCCGCGTGCTCACCGGCTGCCGGGTGGTCACCGGGCGGCTCGCCGGCCTCGACCACGACGCCCGCCGGGCGACCGTCCGCGCGCCCGCGCCGGTCGGCCCGGGCACCGTCGAGTTCACCCTCGACTACGACCTGCTGGTGCTCGCCCCCGGAGCCGTCTCGCGGATCCTTCCCGTGCCCGGCCTCGCCGCACACGGCATCGGCTTCCGCACGGTCGAGGAGGCCGTCGCCCTGCGCAACCACGTCCTCTCCCAGCTCGACCTGGCCTCCTCCACCCGCGACGCCGAACTCCGGCAGGCCGCCCTCACCTTCGTCTTCGTCGGCGGCGGCTACGCGGGCACGGGCGCGCTCGGCGAACTCGAGGACATGGCCGGCTACGCCCTGCGCCACTACCCCGGCCTCGGCCCGGAGGACCTGCGCTGGGTCCTGGTCGAGGCCGGGGCGCGAATCCTGCCCGAGACCGACCCGGACGTCGGCGAGCGCACCCTGGCGGACCTGCGCGACCGCAACATCGACGTGCGGCTGCGCACCCGCCTCGCCTCGGTCGCACCGCTCGACGGCGCGGCGGCGGGCGGGAACGGCCGAGCCGTCGGGACCTTCGCGGTGGCCCTCGACGACGGCACCCGGCTCACCAGCCGCACCCTGGTCTGGACGGCCGGCGTCCGCCCGCACCCCGTCCTCGCCGCCACCGGCTTCCCGCTCGACCCGCGCGGCTTCCTGCGCTGCGACGAGACCCTGCGCGTGCAGGGCGCCGAGGACGTCTGGGCGGCCGGCGACGGCGCGCACGTCCCCGACGCGGCCCGCGCGGACGGCGGCTACTGCGTCCCCAACGCCCAGCACGCCGTGCACCAGGCCCATGTGCTCGCCGACAACATCCTGGCCCGGCTCCGCGGCCGGCCGCCCCGCCCCTACCGCTACGCACTGCTCGGCTCGATCTCGCCGCTGGGCGTGCACAAGGGAGTGGCGCAGCTGCGCGGGCGGGCCCTGCACGGCCGCTGGGCGTGGCTGCTGCACCGGGCCGTGCACCTGTGGCGGGTGCCGACCTTCGACCGCAAGGCCCGGGTGCTCGCGGACTGGCTGCTCACCGGTGTGCTCCGGCGAGAGATCGTCTCGCTGGGGTCGGTGGAGAGCCCGCGCGACGGCTTCCTGGCGGCTGCCGGCGACGCCGCCTTCGGGCCGGGCGACCTCTGATGCCGTCTCGCGGGTGCTCACGGGTGCTCACGGACTCTGACGGGCCGCTCAGGGGGCGCACAGGTACCGGTGTTCGGCGTGTCGGAGGCACGAGAGGAAGCGAGCGGCAGGGGAGGATTCTGTGGCGTCCGTGTGGCGCGTTGCCCCTCGAACGCCCGAGCGCGTGAACACTGCTCGCACGCCACTTGGACGGAGGATGCATCCCCTGGACGGGTGAACGCCGATGCCCCGGTGGTTCCCGGCCAGTGGCCGGATCACTCGCTCCGCACCCGGCCGGACCCCGGTGTTCCGGCTCCCGCGGTGCCCGACGGGCCGTCAGGACGCGGGCCGGAAGCCGTTCCACGCGCCACGGCGATCGGCCACACTGGACCGGTCAGCGCGTGCGGGGGCATGCGGCCCCGACAGCACGTGCAGGACAGAGCCACACAGCCAAGGACTCGGACGTTTGAATCTCACCCGCTGGAGTGCCCGCTTCCCCGGAGCTCAGCGACGCGCCGCCGCCCGGCCGCCGCGCTCCGGGAACCCGGACGGCCGGGCCACGGAGCCCGGCGCCGCCGCACCGGCCGAGGAGCGGCACGGCGGCGCGGGTTCCGGGGCAGGCGCAGGCGACGGCCGCGGCGACGGCTCCGCTGACGGCGGGGGCTGCGCTGACGGCGCGTCCGGCGACCTGCCCGGCGACGCGTCGGGAACCGTGCCGGCCGCGCGTGCCGACCTCTCCGCGGGTGCCGCGGGTGCCGCGGGTGCCGCGGGTGGGCCCAAGGCCGGGGCAGGCGCGGGGCCGCTCGTCCTGCCGTCGCCCGCCGCGCTGAGCCGTGCCCTTCGGGCCGCAAGGTCCTCGGTGAACCTCGCCGTCGGCGGAACGGCAGCGGACGCACCGAGGGCGGCGGAGAAAACGGAGACGGTGCCGGTCCTCCCAGCCGCTCCCGCCGGAGGTCTCCCCGCACCGGGCGCGCCGCCGGCGGCGACGCCGTACGCCGCGGCCGAGATCGAGGACGTCCTCACCCACGTGCCCGCGCTGGTGGCCCTCACCTACGGGCCCGCGCATCGCCTCGCCTACCTCAACCGCTCCTACGCCGAGACCTTCGGCCCGCGCACGCTCGGCGCGCCCGCCAGCCAGGCCATGCCGGAGCTGGAAGAGCTCGGCCTGCTGCCCCTCCTCGACCAGGTCTACCGCAGTGGCCGCCCCCGGACGGTGAAGGCCCGCAAGGTGCCCTCCCGCCTGCCGGGCCGGCCTCCGCGCTACTTCACCTTCGTCTGCGCGCCGGTCCGCGAGCGCGAGCACCTCGGACACCGGCTCAGCGGGCTGACGGTCGGTCCGCTGCCCGGAGCCGACGGACCGGCCGCCCCGCCGGCCTCGGCCCCGCCGCCGTCCTCCCCGGCGGCCGGGAACCCGCTGCCGTTGCCCCCGGCCTCGGCCGCGTCGCCGGACGCGGGGGCGCGCACCGGCGGGCGGGGCCGTTCGACGCCCCGGCAGTCGGCGGCCCCGGCGCGTACCGCGGGCGGCGTGGGCGGTGCGCTGGTCAGGAGACCGCTCGGCCCGCTCGCCGGCCTCGCCGCCCGGCGCCGCGCCGCTGGCGGCCCGGCGGTGTGCGGCGTGCTGGTCTTCGGCGCCGAGGTCACCGACCAGGTCGAGGCCGCCGACCGGCTGCGCGAGAGCGAACGGCGCCAGCGCGAGGCCGCCGTCACCCTCCAGCGCAGCCTGCTCCCGCAGGCGCTGGAGCAACCCGACGACCTGCGCGTCGCCGCGCTCTACCAGCCCGGCGGAGCCGACGCGGCGGTCGGCGGTGACTGGTACGACGTCATCACGCTCGGCGGTGGCCGTACCGCCCTCGTCATCGGCGACGTCATGGGCCGCGGGATGCGGGCCGCCGCCGTGATGGGCCAGCTCCGCACGGCGGTCCGCGCCTACGCCCGGCTCGATCTGCCCCCGCACGAGGTCCTCCAGCTGCTGGACGGCCTGGCCACCGAGATCGATCCCACCCAGATCGCCACCTGCGTCTACGCCGTCTTCGACCCCAACGAGCAGCACCTCACCTACGCCTCGGCCGGTCACCTGCCGCTGCTGGTGCGCGAGGCCGACGGCAAGGTCACGGCGGCGGCCGAGCAGACGGGCCCACCGCTGGGCACCGGTGGCTGGCTCTACACCTCCGCGACCGTCCCGTTCTGCCCCGGAGCCGCCGGCGTCCTCTACACCGACGGCCTGGTCGAGCGGCGAGATCAGGACATCGACGAGGGGATCGACCGGCTGGCCTCGATGCTCGACGGCGCCGCCGGCCCGCCCGATGTGGTCTGCGCGCGCCTGCTGCGGACCATGGGTGTGACGCCCGACCATGACGACGACGTGGCTGTCCTCGTCTTCCACCTCCCGGAACGGGATCCCGAGGCGGCCGAGCTCTTCCGCGGGGCGGCGCTGGAACTCGTCGCGGACCCGGAGGCCGCCTCGCGCGCCCGCGCCTTCACGACGGGGGTGCTGGCGAGCTGGCAGATCGCCGCGGAGGTGGCGGAGCCGGCGGTCCAGGCGGTGAGCGAACTGGTGGCCAACTCCGTGACCCATGCCTGTCCTCCGATGCGCCTCCGGCTGCGCCGCACCGACCGCAGGCTCGTCGTCGAGGTCACCGACGCCGATGACCACCTCCCGCGCCGGCGCCGCGCCGAGCCCGCGGACGAGCACGGCCGCGGAGTCGCGCTGGTGGCCTCGCTCGCCTCCCAATGGGGGACACGGCGTACCCCCGAAGGAGGGAAGGCGGTCTGGTGCGAGTTCCTCCTGCCGCGCGGCGCCGGCCAGCCGGAGAACCGGGGCTGACCTGCGCCTCCGGTGGAGGCGGAACGCTGATGCGGAGTCAGGGGGTCACGGCGGACGGGCGGTCGGGGGCCCCGGCCCGAGCTTGACTTCGCCGGAACGGACGCCTAACGTACGTCGAGCTGTCCGGCCATGGGCCTTGTCCCGATGAGCCTTCGACGGCCACCTCTCAGAAGCACGACCTCAATCCACCGGTTCGGTGTGCATTCGCGCGCCCTGGGCCTGGTGTATTCGGCGTCCGTGCTTTCGGAAGGTGAATCCGAAGCTCGACCCGGATTTCGCGGAAACGCGGATGATCGGCTAGAGTTTCACTCGTCGGAACGGGGCGGAAACGCCGCCGGGACGACAGCCCGGGAGTCGGGAAATCGGGTCCGGGAGGATCTGGTAGGCTCGAAACCGGAAAGCGGATGAAGCGCCCGGAGGGTGCGGCGGGAGCCGGCCTGATGGAAGCGTCCGTTCCTTGAGAACTCAACAGCGTGCCAAAAGTCAACGCCAGACTATTTGATACCCCGTCCGGGGTTGGCAGGT